>Ga0307515_10025745_pt1 | contig 10161 bp, 7 predicted proteins | sample 17_EM_MG_FD_194513 | JGI IMG/M metagenome (GOLD analysis project Ga0307515, IMG submission 194513) | Populus trichocarpa ectomycorrhiza microbial communities from riparian zone in the Pacific Northwest, United States - 17_EM | ecosystem: Host-associated > Plants > Roots > Unclassified | place...
TCGTAGCCGCCTTCTACATCGACGATCTGACGCTCCCCGGTGAGCAGCTCTCATCCATGCCAAGGCCATCAACCAGCCCGCTTCGAACCCGGCCCTTCTCCTTCAAAGGACGTGCTCGCTAACACCCGGCCACGCCGGGGGATGCAACGCAGGTTGCACGAGCCGGCGAAGCAATGCGGCTCGCGCGAGAGGGGCATGGGCGAAGTCCCTCGAGCACGCCGACACCACGAAGCGGTTCACCATTCGCAGGCTGCGTTACACACGTTCACCGACCTGGTATGTCGGACCAACGTAGACAATGTAGTCCAGCGGGGATGGTGGCGCGACGCGACGCGGCTACTGCCCGAGCACCGTGAGCCGGCCGGCGTTGAGCGCGAACACGCGGTCGAGCGCGATCGGCGTGTAGGCGGCGCCGAACGCGCGATCGAGGAACACCGAGTCGCGCAGCTTGCCGTCGGCTGTGATCGCATAGGTGTTGCCGTCGTCGCTGTTGGCGTAGACCGTGCCGTCGCGATCAGGCCGCGGCGCTGGGCCTCCATCGGCACAATTCAATACTTCCAGTACATCGTCTTGGGGTTCGTCAGGATGTAGCTGTCCGGTGCAAAGCTTCCGCCGTTGGGCGTGCCATCGCGCGTCGTCGCTTTCGCGGGTTTGAGCACGAGCAACGTCTCCTTGGTTTCGGGGACGAACTCGGTGCGAAATGCATACGTCACCTTCTCCAGCGCGACGTTGTCGGACTTCAGCACGTTGCCGTCGAGGTCGCGCTTCACGTGCTTGCTCGCCTTCGGCGCGATCGTGAGGGTCGTGCCATCGCTGCTGTACGTGCCGCTCTCGACGTAGTTGTCGAACGTGGTCTTCGGCGACCCTTCGAACTTGAGCTCCTTCCGAAATGCGTACGTGCCGTCGCCGCGGAAGTCGTACTGGGCGCGCACGTACCCGACCATCCAGTTGTCGTTGTTGTACTGCTTGAGCGCCGTGTCGAGGCCCCACTGCCCGACAAGACTGGACGACGCGGGCGTGGACGCGGGCGTGGTGGCCGCAGCCGCGAACGCGATCGAATCGGTCAGCGCCGCGACCGCAGGCAAGCACGAGCCGAGGGTCTGCTTCGCGTTCGAGATGACGAGCACGCTGCCGACCGTGGCGCGCTCGCGAATCACGGTGAGCTGCCCGTAGAACGTGCGGCTGTCCTTCGCGAAGCTGGCCGCGGCGGTGTGCAGCTTGAGGCCAGCTTTCGTCGCCGTCGTCGTGAAGCTCGGCGCGCCGGAGGTCTTGAACGATGACTCGACGATGTTGGTCCACTCCGTCTTCACGTCGGCGTCGAGCGAGCCGCCCTCCGCCCGCGGCGTGTAGACGGCGAGCTTGCAGAACGTATTGCCATCGACGCGCGTGTACTCGTGCTGGGTCGCGTTGCTCGCGACCTGGAAGCCAGCGGGAGCCGCATAGGTCCACGCGCCCAGCGACTCCGCGTGCGCGGTCGAGTGCGTCCCGAGCGCAACCACGACCGCGACCTGCATCACCAATCCGTGAAACTTCATCCGCCCAGGTTCGCACGATCGCCACGCGAGCAGGCGGCGGATCAGCACCCGGCGCGCGAGCATCCGCTGGCAGGCGCTCCACCCCGGCACGCGAGCTCGCTCGTCCCGACATCGCATGATCGAGTTGAACGAGCGAGTACGCCGTGTCTGGAGACCCGCCCGCTTCCACGATACGACCGAACATCGCCAGCGCGGCCACCTCCGATGCACCATCGGCGCAGGTCGCGGCCCGGTTCGCGCCGAGCGCCAGCGCTCCCGGGCGACCTACATCGGCGCGGGAACGTCCTTCTGTCGGAATATCCCGCTCTCTGCGATGGCTTGCCAGATCCCCGGGGTGAGCAGGACGAAGACGGCCTCCGCACCGCCGTGGAGGACGTGAACGCGCTCCTGGGATCCGGCGTTCGCGAGCCGCTCGTTGATCAGCGCGATCGAGCGTGTCGTCGTGAGCTCCAGCGCTCGGCTCGCTTCACCGTCGCCCCACATCGTGTGCTCATCGGCTCCAACCCGGAGCGTGTAGCCACGCTCGGCGTTGTACGATTCCGCGATCTCGCCCAACTCCACGCCCTCCACGTCGAGCGCAGGTCGCATGTCATCGAGCAAGTCCTTGACACCCCCCTGTGCCAGCCGCTCCGCGTCGGCGTCGAAGCCGCGTCCTGCCGCGAGATACCAGTCATACGCTCCGGTCTCGATCTCGCCCTTGATCCCATCAATCTGGTCATCGAAGGCGTACTTGTAGAATCCGAGCGATGTCACGTCGTCTGCAAGCTTCGAGGCCGGGGTGACCGCCGCCCTGGCTCTTGCAGTCGGCCCCTGATTCACCGCACGTCCCCCGCGAAGGAGATCATCGAGTTGTTCCAGCGTGCCGTCGAGCACCTCGCCTTGTTCGGGCTGACGCTCCCCTCGCTTGAACCTCCGTTTCGGCCTCGACGGGGGCAACGCCTTGCCTGTCCAGGAGATCCGCAGCGCAGTGGGGGATCGTCCCGGGACGAGATCGATCTCGACGCGCTCGCTCGCATCGTTCGGCCAGTCCCACACGCACAGGACCTGGCGCTCTCCGACCTGGAGCAACCAGGCGGTGTTGCCCTCGTCGTCGTCGAGACGAACAGCCTTTGATGCTTCCGCGATGAGGTGTTCGACCACGCCGACCTCGATGATCGGGCCCCACCTGGCCGCCGCAGCTGCCTCGCGATCGCGTCGTTCCCTCTTGTGACGGCGGTCGTCGAACCAAAACCCGACGGTGGCGCCCGCGGCCGCGAGCGCGACGATCGGCCAGAACGGCGCGCCTCGGTCTCCCCGGTGAAAGCTGACCAGCCAGAGCAAGCCAAGGGCAAGCCCCGCCGCGCCGGCCAGGAATGTGGATTTCGCCGCGAACCGCGTGGTACCGATGGAGTTCCGACGGAGCTGCTCGAGAAGCTGGCGATCTTCATTCCCGAAGGAGCGCTGAGAACGTTCGAGCATTTCCTGTCCAGCTTCCGGGCTGCCCGGACCACTATCAAGCACCGCGAGGCCATGGCAGTCCTCCCGGAGCGATAGCTTCGGCCACGCGACGGCGTCACACTGTGCGCCACACGCGCGGACGGGCATCACCGCCGCTGCGACGACCTGGCGAGGAACGGGATGCCGAAGAAGGCGTTTACCATGCCGTCGTCGCCCTGCTCGGCGACCAGGGCTGCTCGTCGCCGACCAGGCTGCGTGACTCGTCGCCTGGACGTTGCACGCTGCGGCAAAATTCCATCCGCATCCAGTTGCGTCATTATGCGGCAGGAGGAAAGGCAGCGCCTCATCGGCTCTCGTCGAGTACCTTCGCTTCGCCGGTGTCGGCAACAAGCGAGGGGGAATGAGCCACGACGAACGAGCGCGCGATCACTCCAATGCTGCCGGAAACGCGCCGCCGGCAGCGAAGCTCGGTGCGTACACTCCCAAGGTGGGTGGGAGCACGCTGTCCGAGCGGCTCGAGAGCGGCGACGGCGCTGACCGCGGCCCGATCCCTCGGACCGCGGCGAGCGTGGCCGGTCGCGAGGCCGGGTTGCCGCCGCGCCACGGCGCCGTTCAGCACATGTTCGGCCGCCCCGATACGAGTCCGGTCCAGCGGAAGCCACGCGACGAGAACGGCGCTGCACCTGCGCGCGGCGCGCCGGTCTCCGGTGGTGCAGCCGCCGGCACGGTCCAGCGCGAGACCGATCCGCGCCTCCACTGGGTCAAGGGCGACAGCGAGGGCATGGGACTCGACGCCAAGATCCTCCCGTTCGACAAGCCGAACGAGCCGGGGGTCGGCGGCTGGAACGCGCAGGAGATCCTGTCCAGGCTCACGCAGATCGACGAGGACGCAGCGACGTTCACCGACGACGTGCGCTGCGGTGCGAACGTCGTGCTCGCGATCGCGATCAACAACGGCCCCGAGGCGGTGCAGGACCTGATCACGAAGGTGATGAAGCGCGGCAGCGAGATCTTCGAGCGCAAGATGAAGGAGTTCGCCACGAAGCCGGCGGCCCAACCGACCAAGGACAGCGACGCGCCGGGACAGCGCGCACAGGACGCGCTGGCCGGCTCGCTGCAGATGCTCGAGCCGTCGCTCAACATCACCTATCGCAAGGCGACCTATCACGACCTGTCGATGATCGCGCACTGCATCAAGCTCGTGATGTCGGCCAAGCCGAGGGGCGCGACCACAGGCCACGAGGTGCTCGATGCCCAGAGCATGATCGGCGAGACGATCGAGGGAGCGATCCCCGGCGAACTCGGCAAGGGCGGCACGATCGTGCGTGACGAGGCCCATCTGCGTGACCTCGTGAAGAAGCTCGCGCCCGGCGACGCGTTCACGCTCAACGTCGATAGCGACAAGCTCGATCCCGAGCGTGGCAAGCATCAGCCGATCAGCCTGAAGAACGAGGTCAACCACTTCGTCACGCTCGGCCGCGAGCGCAAACCCGCGGCCGGCGCGGACCGCGCGCGTCTGTTCCTCTACGACCCGTATCCCCGCGAGGGGATGAGCCAGTACGTGTACTCGGACAACGAGCAATTCTTGTACTTCTTCAAGGACGAGAACGGCGTGTGGAAGTCGGTCCAGCTCGTCGCGCAGACCAAGGCCCCGGCGTAGTGCTGGCGAACACAAAGCGGCCGTTCGCGGGCGGGACACCTCGAACGGCGACCAACCCGTCGTGGTTCAGCGCGGACACCACGCCGACGTCGAATCTCGACGGACCGCCGCCGCCTCCCGCCGTCGACACGACCGTCAAGTTTCGACGGATCTTCTCTGCCGTCTACAACTCCCGGGGGGAGGCGGTGCGACGCCGAACCTGACCGGGTGTGGCACGCTGGTGTCCTGCGCGGATCCACGCTTCACGCCGCACTTCCCGAGCTTTTGCACCAATTCCAACGCGGGCTGTAACGACGACAAGGCGTTTGCTGATGCGATCGAGCTGTGCAGGCGCGTCGGTGCTCCGACGAGTATCTGTGACGGAGCGTATTACGTCCCGGGACCTTGTTGATCCTGACCGTGTGACCGCGCCCCGGCACTCGGGTCGACCGGGCGCGTGCGCAGGAAGGCGCGCGTGAACGCCGCCGCCGAGGCGCAGGCGTACTGGGTCCAGGCGTCGGACCGCTTGAGCCCGACGATGTCGCTGATGCCGCGGATCACGAGCATCGGGCAGCACGGCGGGTCACGGCGGCTCGTTCTTCGGCGTGACCGGGGCCGAGCTCGACGAAGGCGACCGCGGCGAGGACGGCGTGGGATCCGCGCCATGCTCGGCGAGCCAGCGCTCGATCATCGGGCGCTGCGCCGGAGGCCGGATCGCAGGGGCCGCCGCCGCCGCCAGCGCGCGCGCGCGGGCGCGATCGCCGCCCGCCGCCCACAGCGCGCGCGCCAGGGCGAATTCGGCGCGCGCGTGATCGTCGGGTTGTAGCGGCCGGCCGAGCTCGACCGCGCGCTCGAGCAGCGCGACCGCGCCGCGCGCATCGCCGAGCCCGAGCCTGGCCTCCCCCAGGCACGCGAGATCGTACGCGATGTCGGGGTGGCTCATCCCGAGCCGGGCCTCGTCGAGCGTGCGCGCGCGCGCGCATACGCGCAGCGCGTCGTCGAACCGCTTCCGGAGCAGCGCGACCTCGCCGAGGTTCGACAGCGCGACCGACACCTGCGGATGTTCGGGGCCGAACACCTTCTTGTACAGCGCGAGCGCGCGCTCGTAGTACCCGGTCGCCGCCGCGAGGTCGCCGCCGTCGCGCGCCAGGTTACCGAGGTCGATGAGCGTGTCGGCGACATTGCCGTGCTCCGGACCGAGCAGCGCGATCCGGCGCGCCAGCACGTCCTCGAACCGGCGCCTCGCCTCGCCGGGATCGCGCGTCGCCTTGGCGAGCTGTGCCAGCGTCCAGATCGCGCGACCGTCGTCGAGTCCGGTGGTGCGCTCGAAGATCGCCAGCGCGCGCTCGAGCTCCGCGCGCCCCTCGTCCCTGCGTCCAAGCAGGCGCAGGGTATTGCCGATGTTGCTGACGGCAACCGCGATCTCGCGCTGGTCCCCGATCGCGCGCTCGATGTCGAGCGCCTGGCGATACTCGGCGAGCGCACGCGGCAGATCGCGCTCGGCCCGGCTGATCTCGGCGAGCGCATTGACCGCCGCGGCGGTCTCCGGCTGGCTCGGACCGAGCGCGGCGGTCACGATGGCGTGGGCGCGCTCGGCGTACTTGCGCGCCGCCTTCAGGTCTCTCTGTTGCACGCACAAGCTGACCAGCAAGCTCAGCGCCTGGGCGACACTCGGATCCTCGCTGCCGCGAGCTTGCTCGTGGAGCTGGACCGCCTCCTCGAGGGCGGCGCGGCCCTCGGCGAGGTCCTGGGCAAGCCCGAAGATCTCGCCGGCGGTCTGGCGGATCGCGGCGCGCTGCAGCGCGGGGAACTGGGCGCGGGCGGCGAGCGCCTCGGCAGCCGCGAGGTACGCGAGCCCTTCGTCGCGGCGCGCGAGCTCGTAGCCGACGATGTGGCCGCGCAGGGTCCAGGCATCGACCAGGGTGTCATCGTCATGACCCGCTCCCGCTGCCTCCGCGGCGGCCTTGAACGACTCCGCTGCGTCGGCGAACCGGCCGGCGCGGCGCTGCAAGGAGCCGCGCACGAGCAGGGCCTCGCCGAGCACCGGCGGGTAGCCGAGCGCACGAGCCTCGCCGATCAGCCGCTCGATGTCGTCGAGGGCGGCGCCCGCCTCGGGGGTGTGTTGTCGTGCGCGGTCGCGGGCGATCCGGCCGCGGAGCTCGGCCACCGTGGCGCGGCGGGTCGGCGGCGGCAATACACCCGCGAGGCGATCGCGGTCGGCGCACGGCTCGATCGGCGACAGCGCGAACGCCGCGCTCACCACCGCGGCGGCCTGGCCCCCGCCGTGGGACCGCGCCGTCGCCGCGACGAACGCCGCGAGCTCGTCGAGCCGGCGGTCGAGGCAGCTCATGCGCAGGTCGAGCATCGCGGCCGACTGCTCGCCGCGCTGGGTGGCCTCGCACGTGCTGCGCGACATCTCGGCCCAGCGCCGCCCGTAGTCGTCGAGCGCTCGCGTCACGGCCGGAGCCAGCTGCGCGCGCACCGCCGGCGGCCACGCCACCGCGAGCCGCGCGTCGCCTCCGCCGCATCGGTCGGCGCCGGTGCCGCGCAACGCGATCGCGACCACCGCGGCGGCCGCGATCGCCAGCGCGCCCGCCCGGATCGCCCACCGGTGGCGCGGTGCAGCCGGCGCCAGGACCTCGAGCAGCGCGGGCATCGACGGATAGCGCGCGGCGGGATCGCGCGACAGCGCGCGGCCGACCGCGCGGGCGACGTGCGGCGGGGCATCGAGCGGCGGTGGGTCACCGGTGGCCGCCGGCCGGGCTCCGGCGATCGCCTCGTACAGCGACGCGGCAAACGCGTACTGGTCGGTGTGGATGCTGGCGCCAGCCGCGAGCTGTTCGGGCGCCATGTAGGCGCGGGTTCCGCCGCGCATCGCTGCCGCGGTGGACTCGGCGCGAGCGAGCCCGAAGTCGGCGACCTTGACCAGGCCGTCTCCGACCAGGATGTTCTCCGGCTTGACGTCGCCGTGGATCAGGCCCGCGGCGTGTGCCGTGGCGAGCCCGCGGCCCGCCTGGACGAACATCGCGACGATGGCTTCGACCGAGCGCGGCCGCGCCGCCAGCCAGCGCCGCGCGTTGCAGCCCGCGACCAGCTCCATGGCGATGTAGAGCTCGCCGGAGGCTTCCGAGGCATCGTAGACCGCGACGACATTCGGATCCGATAGCTTCGCCATGGCCTGCGCCTCGGCCAGCGCGCGCTCGCGCCCGGCCTCGCCGCGGGTGCGTACGAGCTTGAGCGCAACCTTGCGATCGAGCCGGGGATCGAACGCGGCGAATACCACTCCGGTGGCGCCGGCGCCGAGGCGCTCGAGCACGATGAAGCGATCGACCCGGATGGGCTCGGCCGGAGTACCGACGAGCGAGTCGCGAATCCGAGCCTGGAGGTGGCGCGCGATCACGTCGGTCTGCGCCGGCCGCGCGTCTCGCAGTTCGGACAGGTCCTCGAAGTCGTCCGCCACGGCATGATACGGTAACGGGTATGGAGCGCGATGGCGAGCTACTGCGTGCGTGGCGCGCGGGTGATCGCGCGGCGGGAGATGCGCTGATCACCGCACACTTCGCCTCGATCTGCCGGTTCTTTCGGACCAAGCTCGGCGATGACGTCGAGGATCTGATCCAGCAGACCTTCCTCGATCTGCTTGCAACCTCGTCGTCGGTGACCAGCGTGCGGGCCACGCTGTTCACGATCGCCCGCCGCCGGCTGCTCGATCACCTGCGGACGCGGTATCAACGCGACGAGGTCGAGCTCGTCACATCGATGTCGGTCGCTGACCTCGGCACGTCTCCCAGCACCGTAGTGGCACGGAACGAGCAACAGCACCTGTTGCACGAGGCGCTGCGCCGGATTCCGCTCGACCACCGCATGGCGCTCGAGCTGGCGTACTGGGAAGATCTCAGTGGACCCGAGATCGCCGCAATCCTGGAGATCTCGGAGCATACGGTGCGCTCCAGGCTGGCCCGCGCGCGCCAGGCGCTGCGCGATCAGATCCGGATGCTGGATCCGACGCCGGTCGGACCCGCGGCAGGGCTTCTACCCCGGTTGGAAGAAATCCTGGATCACTCCGCGCCCTCGTCCGACTGAGCAGGTAGGGCTCGATCGGCGCCAGTCGCTCCGGGCGAGCCCCTCCACGGTAGCGAGGCCCGAGCAGTATGGAATCTGACCTTTTCGGTGGGTCGCGCTGATGCGTGCAGGACGAGTCACGTGTGGACACGCGTTCGCGCAGCACATGCCGCAATCACGTGGTCGGCCGCCGCGGTGGAAGCGGCGACCTGATGCGCGAGCGCTGCTTGTCGCGTTTTGTGGCATCGCGTGGCTCTCCGGATGTTCAGGTTCGAGCGCTTCACATCCGGCCGACGACGATGCGGCGCCAACGCAGGCGCGGATCACGGTCAGCCGTAGCGGTGTCGGCAGCGGCACGGTCTCGGTGCCGGAGCTCTCGCTGTCGTGCACCGACAGCTGTACCGCAACGGTCCCCGTGGGGACCGCCCTCATGCTGGTTGCGACACCCGATACGGGCGCCGCATTCGACGGATGGAGTGGTGGCTGCGCCGGTTCGGCCAGGACGTGCTCGATCACGGTGACCCAGGATCTCGCCATCACGGCGCGATTCGCCGCGGCGACGTTCATGGTGCGGGTCGATGTCGCCGGCGACGGTTCCGTCGCATCGACCACCAGCGATCTGTCATGCCCGGAGCGCTGCGCGATCGCGGTCCCCTATCGCAGCGTCGTGCGGCTGGTCGCCAGCTCGACTGCGACAGCGAGCTTCGCCGGCTGGGGCGGCGCCTGCAGCGGCACCGGGGACTGCTCGATCACGGTCGTGGAGGACACCACCGTCAGCGCGGCGTTCGCCGCGGATCGCGAGCTGTTTGTCGCGAAGACCGGCAACGGCGGCGGCGCGGTGACGTCGAGCCCGACCGGCATCTCGTGCGGCAGCGACTGCGCCGAGAGCTACGGCGCGGTCACCGAGGTCACGCTCACGGCAGCGCCGGACGCGGACTCGGTGTTCGCGGGCTGGGCCGGCGGCGGCTGCACGGGCACCGACCCGTGCATCGTCCACGTCGACGCCGCGGTCTCGGTGACCGCGACCTTCACCCCGCGTCAGCTTGCGTTGACCATCGCCAGGGTCGGTAACGGTGGCGGAACCGTGGCCTCGAGCCCGGCCGGCATCTCGTGCGGTGGCGACTGCTCGGAGAGCTATGACGTCCACACGGTGATCACGCTGACCGCGACCCCCGCCGCCGACTCGGTGTTCGTGGGATGGAGCGGCGGCGGCTGCACGGGAACCGGGTCGTGCATCGTCGCGCTCGATGGCGCGCTCACGGTCACGGCCAGCTTTGCGCTCGTGCCGTTCAGCGTCGCGATCATGAAGGCCGGCAACGGCAGCGGGACGGTGACCTCGAACCCCGCCGGCATCTCGTGCGGCACCGATTGCGCCGAGAGCTACGATGCGCACACCGTCGTCACGCTGACCGCGACCCCGGCCGCCGATTCGGTGTTCACCGGCTGGAGCAGCACCGGGTGCCCGGGAACCGGGCCGTGTACCGTCAC
>Ga0307515_10025746_pt1 | contig 10161 bp, 7 predicted proteins | sample 17_EM_MG_FD_194513 | JGI IMG/M metagenome (GOLD analysis project Ga0307515, IMG submission 194513) | Populus trichocarpa ectomycorrhiza microbial communities from riparian zone in the Pacific Northwest, United States - 17_EM | ecosystem: Host-associated > Plants > Roots > Unclassified | place...
GGAATCTTCGAAACCCTGCTCTATTTGCCAATTGGTTCGAAGACATCCCTTCCGACTATCACAAGCAGTTCATCTCCCTGCTCTTCCTGGTCATCTATCTCCTCATATATAAGGCTTCATATCCCTTGCAGTTCGGTACCTCACTGTCATCACAGTAAAGGGTAATTTGCCCCTCTATACCTCTGCCCTCACTGCCATCGCCCCATATATGGAGGATTATTTATTCTCCGCTATCATCAGGATGCTCCTGGCACCTCAAACACAAGATTTGATACCAATAATACGTTATGCCATAGACGATGGAGAACGCTCTTTTCAGGAAGAACTGCTCGAAAACTATGACCTTCAGCTTGGAGCTAGTGAGACCCCGGATCCAAACTTCTTAGCCATCGTGTTCATGCTTTCCAAACACATAACTTCAGACACAATAGAGGCATTGAAGGACGTGAATCTGGAATTGAAAAATCCCTGGTTGAGGCTGGCTGCAAGAGTGGTTGCCCGACAGGGCATTCCTGATGGATCACGTCTGCTAATGGGGTCATTTCATGATCATCGAGTCCAAAATATGATTGCAGCTCTGTCCCTTCTGCAATATACCCAGGGAACGGTCTCCCAGTACACAGAGTTCCTCCTCCTGGGGTCATTCCTTGAATCTCCAGAGCTCTGCATCTCCTCTGTAGCTCTGGAGTACTACATGAAGACCGCGATGTCCTATCCTTGTCCCCCAGCACCATCTTATTGCCTCTCCGCGGTTGTATCTGCCACGTTCAACTTCATATTACCGGAACATCTACTGGGGATGGGGTGGGAACTACTAGTTATATTTTTGGATGGGTTCGAAACACTCTCAGTCGAATGGAGACGATCCTTCGCTGAAGGCTTTTTCACATTGTCGCGCCGACCGCTACTAAAACCATGGAGGATCACACGGCCAATGACACGAGAGAGTGAGCTTGAGCAGATCCTCACATGGGAATACTTCCACGAAGAGGAACAAGAACCAGAGCGGACAGATTCAGAGTTCAGCGGGTTGGATTGGATGGCGATGGCATGGTCACATTTATCACAGCAGTCTGGGAGAAAGAAAGTGGGGTCAGGACAGGGAAATGCAAAATCGCTGAATTTGGATGGACCGACAGTTAATGAGGAATTTGTACTCCGGGCACTTTGCAAGCTCCTCGATGCAGCTACGCCCTACCAAATCCTTCCCATTATCCCTAAGCTTTGCGAGTTTGTTCAGTGGTTTGATGATACCGAGCTCCCTGAATACTGTGGTATGATCTCCACGCGAATACGGGAAGCGATCCGTATGCATGAGTTCCGGAAGGTCCATTGTTTCGACAAGTTCCATTGTATGTGGTATATCTAGGCACTCTTCAGACCTTTTCGTAAATTTGGGCACTATGAACTTCGTTTGTGGTCTTAATTCTGACATGAATAGCAATTCGGAATCGCAATCAATGGTCAAAAACCCTGCCATATTTAAATTATTCACTAGTTGAACGTTGGGTTGTAGTTCCGTGGCAAGGGCAAAGCGATATTGACCTGACTGGTTGGTAGAGGTAGAGAGAGGACATTAGGACATTGCGCATGACGACTCATCTGGCTTTCCTTTGCCCATTACCTACATATGCTCATCCGTGATCACCTGACCTTTACTGGCCTTCGCGAGTCTACCTATCCCTCAGCGCCACCAGGTTAGTCCCCAGTGCATAGCCCACGTTTGTCGTTGTCATGGTCATCTCCCCCATCTAAACGTCGTTCCATTCCTTGATGTCTTGAAGCTCGACGTCGATGCCGACTTCGATACCAATGGTCCTCCAGGAAATTGTGATTGATGCGCGCAGAGCTAGACCACATGTTCATTTGCACTCGGCCACGTAATCTTTAGTCTCCAAAGCCGAATTCCATGCCCACGTTTGGATTTATAATTGTCTGGTCGTTTCTCTAATTTTTCTGAACTTTCTCTAGATTTTATTTGAATTTCTACGATTTGTACAACTTGTATTTGAAAGTAAAATAACGTCGATTACATCAACTAAGGTACCCGGCGTCCACCAGTCTTTTTGGAGGGGGTGCGCGTAAGGTCGTTTGCTTGGCCGCGGACTTCGCTCCTTCCGTCTTGCCGCCGTCCCTTCTTAGACTTCTTCTACAGCCCTCACCCGTCGATCCTCGGATGTGTGTCTTACCTCCTTTCCGTTCGTGTTTATAAAAGGACTTTGCTCCAAGACAAGGGCGGTCTGGTACGTGGTACGTTGCGCGTTGAAGAATAGAGACATGCTCAGATGGACGGCTAGCACTCTTATTGTCGCACGCGTAGTATCTCGTCCAAAGCGAAATCCTCGAGGTCACTATGATGCCCGCTATACGACGCATTCGAGGGGCTATACCGATTCAAGTCCTGAGTGTATCCTGCATCTCTTTAGAGGGGGACCAAGATACGAATACCCGAAGAGCGCGGGTTTGAATGATGCCGTTCAAGAGTCAAGAGCATACGAGTCCCTTCGGCCGGCGAAAAAAGACCGCCGGCGATTATTCAAGCGTCATGTATAATCATATCCCTGAATGAACGCCACCTACTTTCTGTCTTCTTGTGCACGTGCACACAGGTTAGTAATCCATAATGCGAGAAAGCAGCGTTTCTCTTCTCCCAGCGGTGCGGAAATACGGACGACCGAAAGTTCACACTCGCCGCAGGATAACCGGTACCGGTAAGATGAAGTCGGTCCGATGTGACGTCCTTGCTACAAAGACTCACACCGGATGTCCGCAGCTTCGACGTGGTATTTAATGTCTTAGGCCTTGCGGTAAGCAACATTAATCCCACATCTCGCTAAGTAACGATGGACACCGTCTCACCTACTAGTACCAATACCAGGAGCAAGATGGAATATGGTCAGCCAGTACCCGAATCGGGAGACGAGTTCACTAGTCTGACCAGCCACAGTTCGTCTTGGCAAGTCGGGGCTCAAGGTCTCGCGCATTATCCTGGGATGTATGTCCTATGGTGCAGGGTTTGACTGGGCCCTTTCCGAGAAGGAAAGCATCGAGCAAATCAAGGTTGCTTATGCTCTTGGTATCAACGTGAGTAGCTTCTCACGATACCACCTTTCTCTAACCTGCCTTCGTCAGACGTTCGATACTGCAAATATTTACTCAGGTGGCGAGTCCGAAATCATCCTCGGCAAAGCCCTCAAAGAGATCAATGGCCCACGCGAGTCCTTCGTCATCATGACTAAGGTTTATTTCCCAACCCTTGCGAATGGAGAAATGACTTTAGATCAACTTGTGGCTGGAGAGCAACCTGATGATTACGGTCTGGTGAATCAGTGGGGCCTCTCGAGGAAGAACATCTTCGATTCCGTCAAGGCTTCCCTCAAGAGGCTCGACGTAGAGTATATTGACGTACTTCAGTGTCATCGATTCGATAAGAATGTGGACATTCCCGAAATCATGAAAGCACTCGATGATGTGGTGAAGAGCGGAATGGTTAGATATATTGGGATGTCCTCCTGCTGGGCGTGGCAATTCCACGCTATGCAGGGTAAGTCGTCTCAGCTCTCGCCGTGTCTAGCCATTGATTTTAATGACGCAACGCCGCCCAGATTACGCACTCGCTAATGGATTGACACCGTTCATTTCCATGCAAAACCATTATTCTTTGCTCTACCGCGAAGAAGAGCGAGAGATGAACCCCCTCTGCGAGGTAACTACATTCCTACAACTCAGCAACCCTGCTGGCTCACCTCCTCCTGTAGTATCTTGGGGTCGGCTTGATTCCATGGTCTCCACTTGGTCGCGGCATATTATGTCGTCCCCGTAATGGCGCCGGTACCAAACGCAGTCAAACGGATAGCTATTTGACTCTGGCAACGGGGACTCAAGATGCGTCTGATTCGACTGTCGACAGGTAAGTTATCTTGCACACCACCTAGGCCTTCTGTTGAATTTGCAACCCAGGGTTGAGGAAATCGCGAAGAAGAAAGGGGTGCCCATGGCTCAAATTGCGATCGCTTGGATTCTCGCCAAGGGTGTCGCGGCTCCCATTATCGGCACTACATCGCTCAAGAATTTAGAAGAGGCTGTGGGAGGTGTGAAGGTCAAATTGACACCCGAGGAGATCAAGGAGCTGGAGGCACCGTATATTCCTAGGACAGTGGTTGGACTCTTCAACTAGAACTAGGACATAGCACAATATTCCAAATTGATTATGTTGAAATCTTACATTTTTTTTCTTGGAAAGAACTGTTGGGGGTATATTGAGATCACCCTTCGTCTTTCATGACATGGAAGCTACTGGTACTCCGCATTCTATAAATACTATACGAGGGACAATTCATATTGCAATTCGAGTGTCTCCCTGAAGAAACGAAATAGCCTGCCTATTTCAGATCCAGCCAACAATACTGTTGCCCTTCAAAACTATTGCCCTAAACCATGTTCAACCGACTTCATTGGCCAATAAGTCAGAAAAAGTACAATCGGGCATGGGTAAAGGCAAAATCATTTGTTCAAAGGCCTGTTCCTATGTTCCTACTTGCCTTTGCCCTCGGGCCCAACCATCAGACCTCCATACCCAACATCGCGATACATTAACAAACGCCTGTTAAGGTACCTCTGTAACTGTAATGGTAGGGACCTATGGTTTCCTGGCTCAATGATTGGAAGACAGGCGGTACCTCAAACCCGCATTTGTCTCGAACGAGAGCAAAGAGGGCTACAGAAACAGTAGCATTCCAAATGAAGAAAGAAGGGGGTGAGCCACATCTCATATGCTTGCCGTCAGTCGAGGGGCCAGTCTCCCTGTGTCGTGTGCATGAACAAGGTTCCCTCAGCTCAATGTGTGAGCTGACTATTTTAGGCGCTAAATAGAACTCCTCACTGAAGCTTAATCAAATCAGTCCTCACGGGGGTAACAAGGCCGCCATTGAACTCTCGAAATTCGGAACATGCGCCTGACACTGCATCCGACTTCCCCATAACTCACACCCGCCAGTTGCTATCAAGAGAAACAGGGAGGAAGAGACCAGAGGGTTTGCAGATCCCGCCCCATAGGCCACAGTTGTTCTCCGCAAGCACTTGAAACACAGCAGATGGAAGAGGAAAGTTCAGCACTACATCAGGGGCAAAAGACCGTAGAGGAAGATAAACGTTTGATACCCTCACCACCCATAGGGATGACCTATGGGAGCGACCAGCATCGCGGTCGCGCCGCTGAAAAAGACGCGAGCAGTAAAAATAATGTGCTTAGGTGAGGAAGGGGAGAACTCCCCAGGCACCCGGTACCTGTTCCACCTTCGCCACCTATTTTCCCCAGGGTAAACACTGCGAGTATAACTAGAAAACAACGCACGGCGACACGGCACCTCCGTCGCCCCCTCAGCTCCGAAGAAACAAAGTCGTGTATGAGATTGGTGTGGCCGTGTTGCCGTACTCGGTTCTATCATGTAGTCAATGCTGCGCGTGAAAGGTTATGACATGCGGTATTTGTTGGCCTGGCCCGTAGTACAGTACCATGTCTCGATCTCTTACAAATACCATGGGGCTACCTATTTCTCTTAAGATGATCTGTAGTCGTTCAAGTGTTCTTTAAATTCTCTATCATACATAAAGACCCTTCAGTCGTCCGTGGACACACAGCTATTATATTGTGTTGTCAGAGCGGACGGCGGGTTCAGACCGTACTATGCTGCCCTTAATCATTGACGACCGGTCGTCGTCGGGAATGAACTTAGGAAGGAAGAGAGGAAGGGAGAAATGGGACCTGGTACTCTAGTTGATCCTCAAATAATAAGTATAAAATATGGAATTGGAGATCCGTTGGCGAGCAACTAAACTAGTAGGATGGGGATATGATCTCCGTCGACCGAGTAACAGGGACATCGCGCGTCGGCAAGCCGGGCGCCAATACCATAAATGGGAACCTGACGTCGTGGAACGTTCAGTTGAGTCCGAAATGTCATGACATGCACAGTACGTGACATGTGTGGCCAGAACTAATTTCTGACGATACAGGAACTGTGCGCTGCCGAAAATTGGAAATGGAAAAGAGTCTGGGCAAATGGACAAATGAGCGTAGTTTGAAGCCCAAGGATTCAGCTCGACACCCGCATCTTCGCCCCTGCTAAGCACTCATACACCCCAATTATTCTATAACATGCTCAGGTGGACGGCTCTGCTGGAATCCTTGAGGTCACTGGGTCACTGTGGTATGCGCTATATTATACGACGACGCGACGCATTCGAGGGAGCATACGGATTCAAGCCCTGAGTGTATCCTACATCTCTTTAGAGAGGGACCAAGATACGAATACCCGAAGAGCGCGGGGTTGAATGATGCCGTTCAAGAATCAAGAGCATACGAGTCCCTTCGGCCGGCGAAAAAAGACCGCTTTCGATTATTCAAGCGTGCCCTATACCTTTGTCAGTTCTTTGAACACCACCTACCTCCTGGCCGATCCCACCCCTGCAAACTGTCTTCTTGCGCACATGCACATAGGTTTGTAATCCTTGATACGAGGAAGCATCATTACTCTCTTCTCCAATACGGACGACCGAAGTTCACACTCGCCGGCAGGATGACGCGTGCGTGTAAGACATCGCCGAATGGACGTCGGCTCGATATGACAAAGTTGCTACACCGGATGTCCGCAGCTTTCAATGCGGTATTTAATGGTCTTAAGCCTTGCGGTTGACGATGCAAGCAACACTGACCCCACATCTCGCTACGTAACAATGGCTGGTGTCTCAGCTGTTAGTAACAACTCCAAGAGCAAGATGGAATATGGTCAGCCAATACCGGAATCGGGAGGCGAGTTCACTAGTCTGACCAGACACAGTTCGTCTTGGCAAGTCGGGGCTCAAGGTCTCGCGCATTATCCTGGGATGTATGTCCTATGGTGCAGGGTTTGACTGGGCCCTTTCCGAGAAGGAAAGCATCGAGCAAATCAAAACTGCTTATGCTCTTGGTATCAACGTGAGTAGCCTCTCACTATGTCCCACATTTTCTCTAATCTGCCTTCGTCAGACGTTCGATACAGCAAACCTCTATTCAGGTGGCCAGTCCGAAATCATCCTCGGCAAAGCCCTCAAGGAGATCAACGCCCCACGCGAGTCCTTCGTCGTCATGACTAAGCTTTACTTTCCGACCCTTGAGAATGGAGAAATGACTATAGACCAACTCCTGGCTGGGGAGCAACCTGAGGACTACGGTCTGGTGAACCAATGGGGCCTCTCGAGGAAGAATATCTTCGATTCCGTCAAGGCTTCCCTCAAGAGGCTCGACGTAGAGTATATTGACGTACTTCAGTGTCATCGGTTTGACAACAATGTGGAAATTCCCGAAATCATGAAAGCACTCGATGATGTGGTGAAGAGCGGAATGGTCAGGTATATTGGGATGTCCTCCAGCTGGGCGTGGCAATTCCACGCCATGCAGAGTAAGTAGTCTTAGCTCTTGCCGTGTCTAGCCATTGATTTTAATGACGCAACGCCGCCCAGATTACGCACTCGCTAATGGATTGACACCGTTCATTTCCATGCAAAACCATTATTCTTTGCTCTACCGCGAAGAAGAGCGAGAGATGAACCCCCTCTGCGAGGTAACTACATTGCCTACAACTCAGCAATCCTGTTGGCTCACCTCACCCCCTTCTGTAGCACCTTGGGGTTGGCTTAATTCCATGGTCTCCACTGAGTCGCGGCGTATTATGTCGTCCCCGTAATGGTGCCGGTACCAAACGCAGCCAAACGGATATCCCCCTGGCTCTATCAAAGGGCACTCAAGATGCGGTTGATTCGATTGTCGACAAGTAAGTCAATTTTCAAAACCGTCTAGGTATTCTGTTGAATGTGAAACACAGGGTCGAGGAGATTGCGAACAAGAAAGGGGTGCCAATGGCTCAAATCGCGATCGCTTGGATTCTCGCCAAGGGTGTCGCGGCTCCTATTATCGGTACTACATCACTCAAGAATTTGGAAGAGGCTGTAGGAGGTTTGAAGGTCACATTGACACCCGAGGAGATCAAGGAGCTGGAGGCACCGTATGCTCCTAGGGCTGTGGTTGGACTCTTCAACTAGAACTAGGGCATAGCACAATACTCCAATTTTATTACGTTGAAATCTTATGATTTTTTTCTTGGAAAGAACCGTTGGGAATTTCTTGGGGCCACCCCCTTCGTCTCTCATGACATGGGAGATGTTGATACTCCGCGTTCTATAATTAGGGACAGTTCATGTTGCAATTCGAGCGGTTCCCTGAAGAAACGAGAGAGCCTCCCTATTTCAGCTAGACCTGATCAACAATACTATTGCCGTAACAAGCTATTGCCCTAAAACATGTCCAACCGAGTTCATTGGCCAATAACCCAGAAAAGTACAATCGGGCATTGACAAAGGCAAAAGGATTCGTTCAAAGACTTGTTCCTAAGCTACTCGCCTTTGCCAACTATCAGACCTCCATACCTAACATCGCTATACATCACCAAACACCTGTCAATACACCTCTATGATTGTAATGGTAAGGTCCTGAGGTTTCTTGGTGCAACGCTTGGTCGACAGGCGGTAGCTCAAAGCCGACGAACGACAACAAGGACGGCTACAGAATAGTAGCATTCCCCATTGAAGAAAGAAGAAGGTGAGCCACATCTCATAAGCTTACCACTAGTCGAGGAGCCAGTTACCCTGCGTCCTGTTAACAAGGTTCCCTCAGCTCAGGCCGCAGTTGCTCTCCCCCAAGCACTTGAAACACAGGCACTGGTACGTTTCTGCAGATGGCACGGGAAATTTTTGCGCTACATCAGGGGAAAAAGACAGTAGAGGGAAATAAACGTCGTGATACCCTCACCACCTATAGGGGTGAGCTATGGGAAAGACCAGCATCCGGGTCGCGCCGCTGAAAAAAAAAGATGCGAGCAGTGAAAAGGATGTGCTTAGATGAGGAAGGAGAAAAACTCCCCAGGCACCCGGTACCTGTTCCACCTTCACCATCTATTCTCCCCAGGGTAAACACCGCGAGGCACCGAACGGTATAGCACCTCCGTCGTCCTCACCGAAGAAACATGGCGTGTATACACAGGATTCGTGTTGCCGTTTTGCCGTACTCGGTTCTACCCTGTGGTCAATGCTGCGCGTCAAGTGGTTATGACCAGCGGTAGTAGTACCATATCTCGATCTCCTACAAACACCACGGGACTATCTATTTCTCTTAAGACGATCTGTAGTCGCTCAAGTATTCTCTATATTCTCTATAATACATAAGGGCCCTTCCGTCGTCCGTGGACACAACGGCGGTGGCCAAATCAGGTTATTTTGTGGCCAAAAATTCATTTCTGGCAAAACTGGAGCTGTGCGCTGACCATTCGGCAAAACTTGGAAATGGAAAAGAACCTGGGCAAATGGACAAATGAGCGGAGATTTAAGCCCAACTACGCACGTCCCAGCGAAGGATTCAGCTTGACACCCACATCTTCGCCCACACTAAGCACTCATACATCTCAACAATTCTATAAAATGCCCAGCCATCCCACTTCGAACGCAGTCGCCCGTGGTTCAACAAGCATGCATCACGCACCAAGCCACCTCGATGAGATACGACGCCTAATTAACGATTGTAGATCGGGGAGTTGCCCTTGCGGTGCTACTGAATTATATGCCGAGTTCAACCGTATCGAAAGGCGCCACGAACACCATCGAAGGCTTAGTGACCAGTGCATGAACGTGAGGCACATCCATACATATCACAATACGATGTGGAAGTACTGAGGTACTGCCATATGACCGCACAGAGACTTGATAGAGATGGGCCAACTGATCCCCACCATCAAAGAGACGAGGAAGAACCTACAAGAGCTGACGCTTCGCCACGAGCTCGACAGCGTTATCAAAACCTGCCAGCCCTTCAACAGGATGGCCTGCCTCATCAGCGACTCGCCGTGCCGCCGCCCGTGGCAACCCCGTCACAGGCCTCGACCAGCAGAGGAGTCCTAAGCACCCAAACTGGTCTCTCCGATCCATCGCCTTCCCATGAAACCTCGCAATTGGTACCAAGGCAAGAGAACCATCATACAGGTCCTTCACGAAAGCGCAAGCTCCAGGACCCTTCGAAAGCCACCAACGGGCTGGCGCTGAACACTGGCGCTGACGGCGATTCTGGTTCTGATG
>Ga0307515_10025747_pt1 | contig 10161 bp, 3 predicted proteins | sample 17_EM_MG_FD_194513 | JGI IMG/M metagenome (GOLD analysis project Ga0307515, IMG submission 194513) | Populus trichocarpa ectomycorrhiza microbial communities from riparian zone in the Pacific Northwest, United States - 17_EM | ecosystem: Host-associated > Plants > Roots > Unclassified | place...
ATGGCTCCTCACTTCTCCTTTTTTTTTTTCCTTTGCAAGGAAAGAAAGCAAAAGAAGAAAAGTGGAATCATAAAAAAAGAGAGGAGAAAAGTCAAAATGAGCCACATTCCCTAAAAAAACAAAAAACAAAAAACAAATCTCTTAACCCAACTCAAATTTCTCAAACATATCAAAGACAAAACCATAACCATTTTATTGAAATCCATGATCAAACTAGTTATATGAACATAGTACATCAAATAGTAACATTATAATATGAATTAGTTTTTTTTTAGAAAATTATGCAAACAATATGATGATATGAAATAATAATAATGCATATGATGTTATGTGATACCAATAAAATATATAATAATAACATTAGTATTTAGCCAGTGGTGATGATGAAGATTGTGAGTTGATTATGTTTTATAACAAATTATAAGTTAAAAATATTTTTCAATCATGGAATGAAGATTTTAAATTAATTATAAAATATTTTTATCAGTGATTTTTTATATATAAATTAACATCGAAAATGGAAAACAAATGCCACCTAATAAAATAAATAGTTAAATATGGTAATAAAGTAAAACTTATTTACCGCTATGAGGCCTAAAATGGCCTTGGCTATCATCAACTAGAAAAATCCAAAAGTCAGCCTACCCTCTGTCTGGTTAGTGGCTGACTATTTTGAAAAGGTTTTAGTTTCTCATTGACAGGTCATGTCCGCACACAGAAAGAGAGAACTCCTCCCCCCTCTTCCTCCTTTCATTTGTTAAAATCTCTGTTTCTTGATTACCCCCTCTGTCACTTTCTCTCTCTCCTGCATTCCTCCTGAGAAAGACGACAGAAACATACTCGATCATCTCAAACAAACAGATTTCATCAATCAAGTGTCCGACTTTTAATTGGATTCCAAAATGACTGAACACTAACCCCCTCCCTGCTTCCCAAATCTTGAATGAGCCCAAATTCTTGAATTTTAACTAGATTATTACAAACTCGAGAATCTGGGATGCTAAAACCCCTTGAACTATCCAATCCAATCCAATCCAATTTCCTGATTCATGGAAACGAAATCATCAATCACCCCCACCTCTCTGATTTTAGGGCTTATATTAACCTTCTATTCGCTTCTTGTTGAATCACAACCACTAAATGGCCGTTCATCAGCCCCATTGATGTCCCCTCCACCACCTCCTCCACCACCACCACCACCTCCCCCTCCTCCTCCTCCTCCTCCTCCACCACCACCATCACCGTCACTACCTCCTCCATCACTATCACGATCATCGCCACCTCCACCTCCACCGAGAAAGAAGCTGCAGTTACCCCCGCCACCGAGGCATAGATTGACCGTAAATGAGAATAGAAGGAGAAGAAAACCACCACCACCAATGAAGAATAACAACATGAACGCAGGGAAAGCGATTGGGTTACTGTTTGTGGGCATTGCTGCAATCTTGCAGATTGGTGTTGTTTGGTTCTTGGTTTACAAAAGAAGGCAGCTTTAGAAGATCAAAGATAGATATGAAAATTGCTCTTCTTGATTCCTTTTCAGTGGTATCAATTTTATGCAATGGATTCTTTGGAAGGTGGTTTATTGGATTGATTCTTTGGTGGATGCAAAATTACTGGATTGATGGATATAGCATTCAAGGTCGGTTAGAGGATTGGTTTCTCATTTTGGGTCGGGTCCTTGAGGTTTTCCTGTAAATGGGTAATTCTTGATTTGACATTTTCTTCGTCTTCGTCTTCTTTTTCTTTTTTATTCTCTCATCTGGGTAGTTTTATCTACACGGCTTATAATTCAAAGTAGAGTGAATCTTTTCGCCATGGGTGTTCTGCTAACATGTATGACTGTAAAGAATGCTAGGAATTATGGAATTGGAAGGATTATAATGACAATGCCTATCTAGTGCACATTCTTTTATGTGTTAATGGGATGTCTGATTTGTTATTTTGGTTCATAATATGTTTTGGTTTTATTTTTGTTGCGTTTACCAATTCTTAGCTCTATGAAGTTATTATTTACTTGATTCTGTGAATTTTACCTGTTTGTTTCATATCCCTTGTTACTATAAGAGCTTCTTTGATCATATCCTTTGTTACTATAAGAGGTTGAATTCAAGTAGACCATGTGATTTGTTAAACAGGAGCTTCAAGGCGAGAGTCTTGATATTCCGAGTTGATGTCTTAAAATAGTTGGTCCCTTGTGCTAAAAACCTGTTTCCTTTTTACCCTTACTTACAATGAGGTGTTTTTGCACCTTCACAATTGCATTGTTTTGTTTGTTGTCTTGTTTCATTTTCTTCTCTAGATACTAAAAGTTTGCTGGAGCAAGTTTATCATCTTCTTGGTGCCATTCAACCGTCTTTTAGAGCCACAAAAATGTTTGGACATTCAAATTAAGTCATCCAATGCAATGCAATGCAATGCAATGCCCCGTCATAATGAATGACTTGAGATAATTTTTCTTCTCATTCCATTCATCAACTGCCTGATTATATCCTTATAGCGTTAGAGTGACGTGACTCTTTCAGGGGAATTAGCACGAGGAGTTTTCTACCTTCATCAGCTTACAGACTTGTTCCATAGGTTAACTCTGCTCCGATTTAAGCTGAGCTACTTCCCTTGCATTCAATCTCCTGTGTTTTTCAGTGTCTCCGTTGATCTGTGTAATAGACTACTAGCAACTAGAAATGTAAAGTAGTGGTTTTCCATATGCTTTGATGATTGACCTTAAGTGATTAGAAGTTGTGGGTCTTTCTGGCGGGGAAGTTCTTTAATTGATATAACAAATCTTAATAGGATTAGCCCTTTTGGGGCGGACTCCATCTATGTGAACTGATAACATTGATTAGATGTTTGAAACTCCACTCCCCAATTCTTTTATTTCATGTTTATTGTGAATGGTCTTCATTATTAAATGGATTGATGTGGCTTAATGAAAATACAAGTTTTCTACAATGGTGTTGAAGCTATTTGTAGCAATTTCTTCATGTTACCGCAGTGGTTATTGGGTTTATGGCCATAACGATTGATTGTTATGGGAGTCAGAGAGGACCTGTACTAAATATTTTGGGTTATGTTTGTTAGAAATCTGGCCAGTTTTGTGCTTAACTCTGACTGGTCAAGGCTCTTCGTTGCAAGTGGAAGGCAACGAGGAAATTGATGATTGATTAGTGAGGACCTGTACAAATATCTTGGTTTTAAGGGTGATTTATGGATTTTATGCCAACTAAATTGATGATTGATTAATGAAGGCTCGTGCAAGTTAAGAATGAAACCTGGAATGAGTGTTTCTGACCAGTAGAGGTCTGAGGATAAATATCAAATAAATAAGGAAATCCATCACCATGGAATGTCTAGCTGGCTGATTATGCCTACTGTGGCCTTCCTAACTATGATTTTAGAATGGCATCTGATCTTTATAGATTAGCCAGCCACGTTTTTGGAGTTGGTAAAAGAGGGGCATTATGTTGCCTTCTTGTCATTGCCATGATTTGTGGAGACCCTTTTTAGAAGGTAGCTTCATTTTTAGGCGTGACCAGTTTGTTTTAATTAGTAGCAAATTCAAGTAGAATAATATTTTTTTTTTCTTAGGCAAAAAGCTAACAGTGACCCGGGCATTTACTATACTCTTTTTGTTGATGGATTATGTAAAGAAATAAAATCAATCTTCTAATTATATATATTAAATAAATTATTTTAGATGTTGATGGAAAATTTCTAATTTTTCAAAATATATTTCAGACTCAATAGAGAAGGTAAAGGAACTGTTAACAAGTTGCAATTGCTAGTCTACTCAAACAAAATTGTATCATGGACTATCTTCCAAACATTTCTCTTCCCCTCTAAGCATGCTACAAGTAATTATACACTGTGCACTTGAGGTCGTGGCCTAGTGAGGAAAGGGATTTATTTCCTTTCTCTGCACCCGGGTTCGATCCTTTTTGTGCATGTCTGTCACCCCCGCGGTATCTTACATGCCTACTGGGCTTGCAAGATGTTCAGTGGACCCGATGATTAGTTGTGGTGCGCGTAAGTTAGCCTGGACACTCGAGTTATATATATATATATATATATATATATATATATAAAGTAATTATGCACTGTATATAAATATTATTGAACTTTTATTATGAGCTATGCCAAAATAATATTGATGAGCTAGTTTATCCTTAAGGAATTAGGTTACTGAGGAAAGTTTCGTAAAAAGGAAAGTTAAGTTAAACTAAATTGAAAGTCAAGTGACTCAATTGTATCTCCCTGTCTACCTCCCTATGTTAGTATACTCCAGATAATTATCTGCGCTATGCTGCCAAAAAATTTTCTATGTATTGTTAACATATATTTTTAAATAAATAAATTATATGAAGGTTGATTTGATGTGACATAATCAATCTTTTAGGTCTAAAAACAACTTTAACAACCGATAAAAATATAGCTTAACTAAAAAAAATCAAGATAATATTATTTTTTTAATATTGAGACGACAACATATTAGGTCTACATGGATTCACTCGGATCAATTCAGGTTAACCTATCAAATCTCTAACTCAAGTCATGAGATCCTAAAAACCTTGTAGAAACCAAAAAAACAAAAATCATTAAAACCATTTTCAAATCAATTCAATATTGAAGGATGAAATTGAAATCAAATTCAATTAGAAAAATGAGTCAAGCCAACCCGGATTAACCTATAAAAACTTAGTCATGAGACTGGGATAATCGCCTAGAAAGAAAATTGAAATAAGTTATGAAGCTTAATTTTCATTTAACTTAATGTTAAAGATGAAATTAACAAAAAATTAATTAAAAAAAGAACATGAAAAAACCACCTTAGTCAACTTGAGTTAACCGACTTAACCCATAACTCGAGTTATGAGATCGTGATAACCCCATATAAAACAAATAAAAAAAATGAAGTCAAATTCTCAATCAATCCAATGCTGATGGATGAAGTTGAAAAAAAATGACCCGAGTCAACCTGTGTTAACTTGTCAAACCCGGGTCATAAGATTGAGCTAACTACATAAAAAATAAATCGAAACAAATTATAAAATTAAATACCTATTAAACCTAACATTGAAAAATGAATTTGAAAAAAAAACATTGAGGATTAAATTGTAAAAGGCCAAAGTATTTTACTGCCCTTTGCTATAGTGAAATGCCAAAGGCCTTTTAGTAAACCTTGAGGTTCAAATTGTAAAAGGCTAAAGCTTTTCACTATTCATCGCTACAATGAAATGCTAAGGTTTTGTAGTATATGTTTATAATAGTTATTAAATGGATGTGGTGTAAATTTAGTCCTTCCAATTTAAATGAAATTATAACTTATACCTTTATTTTTATAACCAGTATTGTAATGCTTCTTTTATTAAATAATGCTTTTAGTTTACTAATAAATATCCAAAATGCCTTCTAATCCTTATATTGTCACTTTGTCTCATCACCAACATAGTTTCATAATGTTGTTGCCTTCGACAATAATATCAAATATAAAAATTATTTTAAATAAAGATATTTTTTCCAACAAAAAAATTTTATACACAGGTTTTTTTGACATATTTTTGTAGTTAAAAAAAATTCTAATGTAAACCAAAACATTTATGCATACATATAATAAAATTAATTGAAAACTATGTGTGTTAATAAATGAAAAAAAATTCATAAATGATAACAAAAAATAAACCAGGAAAAATTAGATCAAGATATTAAATCTCACAAGACAAGATATTTATCTAGTTTTGTTTGCTAATTTTTTTTAATTAAATTAATTTTTTATTCGATCAAACAATAATAGAAATAGATGCATACTTTAAATTGATTGATAAAATAAAAAGAAAAAAAAAACTACAATGCAAAACTGCACATATTAGAATAATCATTTGAGAATAAATATTTTTATTTTTAAAAATAAAGTCCATCTATACAAAAGATTAAAAACAAAATATAGATGGACTAGAAAAATCTCTTAAAAAACTAAATGCATACAAAATAACAAAAAATAATTGTCATTTAAAAGAGACTCTATAAACAAAATAAAAAAGAAAAGGGACATTAATCTAAATATAAATAAAAGTTATTTGAACATATCTTGAAATTAACATCTGAGAAATATAAAAGTGGTTACTAATCATTTATTATAATATTTTTGTATGTTTTGCAGGTCCATTACATATCACTTAACATGGCTGGTATTGATATTAGGAATAATTTCGTTAATTAGGTATATTATTATTCATATTCACTTCTTATGTATATTTAGTAGAATCTCTTATTTTGTTTTGTAATTAATTATTTTATAATCACTTAAACTTAGTTCTTTTATGCTTACTTTTCCAATCATTTACAATGTATATACATATATAAGTATTTGTGAACCACATGTTTAATGTAAATTGGTAGATGGTGAATTATGTGTTATTATGAAATGTTGATATAAAGATTATTTATTAATAATGAGATGAAGATTTAATAAAGTGGAGGTATGCTTGAGGCTACCGTGTGAAAATATGGTAATGTGTTATATGTAGGTTATAGTGAGATAAAATTTTATATAGAGTTCTGTATAGAAAAAACTTTGTTGAAATTTCATAAAATCTGTTAAAGCTGATAATTAGTTTGATGTAAAAATAATATGAAATATGACATAGATATTGTTAAGACTAGAAATTATAGAATGAAAAATCTAGTAGCATTGTAGATAAAATCAAGTAATGTAAACATGTAAAAAAACCATGTTGAAAATGTTACGTATATTGGTTTGCAATCAATACCAAATATATTCAGATTGTTGTAATAAGTATTAAGACATATTAGATAACAAAATGTCATAGGGAAAGAAAATAATATTAGGGTTATATATAAATATATGGCCTTACTTTTTTTTCGACTAATCTTACGGGCCCTAAAGTTAACAACCATGTAAGCTTCCAGTGAGACTTGAACTGGTGATCTTTATGGAGCAAACCTAAGAATTGATCAATTGAGCTACACCTCTCAGGGTTTAAATGATCTTACTTTTCATTTATATACTATTAGTATTTGGTTATAATTAGTGTGTATCAAATAGTGGGTTGTTACAGGAATGTTATTTTGTGATCTTGGAGTCTTTATACTCTCTTCTTCTATTTTATGGTGTGACAATGTTAGTGTGATTACCGTTGCTTCAAATTCATTTTTTGATGCTTATTTAATGCTTACACCAAGTATAATAAAGTTGATAATCATTTCATTCGAGAAAAAATAATTAATAAAGATATTTTGGTTTGCCATATTTCCATAGAAGATCAACAACTAACTAGTTGATGTCTTTAATTATAAGGGACAAACATCACCACAACCAATTATGCGTTCCAAATTAATGGTATTTGATCTCCTTATTCATTTATGGGGTGTTATTGTATCTGTTTCTTCACCTACATAGTATCTTGATGCTTACTCTACTCAACAACCAACTGCAAAAATCTCCTTTAATTACACAACAAAATATATAGTTCTCAAGTGTATATATTCCATGTTTTATCTCCTTGGATTACTCTCATTTGTTACATTGCATGCCTATTTATTTCAATCAATATAAAATTACATTTCATGTTGGCGAAACCTCTTAAATTTTTTATCTATCTTTCACGGTATTCACCCTTATGCCTTGTCCTGTAAACTGAGAACCGAACCACGACGACAGTTGCTTGGTTGGGATTGGGAGTGGAAATATTGGAAATAGCATCAGGATACGTTTCATGTAATTGGGCTAAACATTATTTAAATAATGGCCATTTAACATTACACTGTCGAGCTTGCTTGGATAATAAATAATAAGCTTAAAAGCTGATGGGACAAAGCCTAACCAGGGATGCAATGCAACAAAGACAATAACACTAGCTAGCTTCTTAGTTTCTGCTATATCTGAGATCATTTGGAGCATTCACTGCATGTGCTTGTCTACGCTTAATTAGCTCCAGAGAGAAAGGTAAACTGCAAGACACAAAGCCAGCAAAAGCGAAAGCTGAGAGGATTCTCCTTGTTTTGCAGGGGGGGAAAAGGGTTTACGCACTGGAGAGCTGGTATCTCCCTATTCTATGGACTGTAGTTGTCTTGACCGTTGACTCTTTCTTGAGGTGGATCCCATCTTCTCCTATTTGACAACTTTTTTTGTTTTTTTCGTAAATGGTTTCCTTTTGGGAACTTGATTAACTTCATGCGTGTTAGGATCATGTTTGAGAGAAAACTATGGTTATGCACCAGCGCTTATGGTGTGTTTGGTATGATAGATAGAATGAGAGGGGTGAAACTAGACTTTGACTCGATCTGATAAAACTAGTTGTTATATCTCTTTATTTAGTTGACACCTAACTAGACTGAACATTTATTTTATTTTATATTTGAGGAGTATGATCAGACATAATAACATATTATAATTAAGAACGATAATATCCTTGTACATTCTCATGTATATAAATATAAAAATAATAATATAATTATTTTTTAATTATTTCTAAGTCATAGTATTAATTTATATTATTTTATTTAGTTTTTATTCTTTTAATAACTATAATAATTATCTTTAATGAAAATATGATTTAACAAGTTGTCATATAAAACAACACTAGCATGTCCTAGAGGGAGATGAAGTGACAGAAATTTAGATATGGGATATGATAAAAATCATCTCTTTTCTTGCCTTATATTTGAATCAAATAGCCTTATCTATATTCATATTCCAAACGAATCCTTAATTTAAAATAATCTTTCATTCTCAAAATAAAAGAATCATCTTTTATTATGGACATATGCTGCTCTGAGAAAATAAAAATAAAAGTTAAAGCGACGTTACCTTTTAGAGGGGCACAATTGAAAGAACTTGAAATATAAGGATGATATTTCACTTTGTGAATCTCTTTTCTCTTTTTTTTTTCAAAGTATTTTCCTTTATATAGGAAACACAAAGTTAATCCCTCCTATGCCAAAAAGGATTTACTCCCTTTCTAACTCAAAAAGTAAGGCATAAAAAATTCTCAAATCTTCAAACTTCATTAAAATAATTATTAAAATGATATTAATTTGTATACGATGAACCTTAACAAGTTTCTCAAGAAAGGTCTTGAAAATAGAGTTGATAAAAAAGAAAGATTGAGAGATAGAAAAGTAGAGAGAAGAAGAAGAAGCTATGTAATCTTTACAGAAAAAGAATTCTCATTAATTACTTACTTAACATGTTTTCTGCATCATGTATTTATACTAGCATAGCTCTGTTTATTCTTTGGCAGCAACTAACTTTCTAAGTGTCTATAACTAACTCTTAACATAATCAACTAACTATTACACATATGTCAATTATTATTTCTCCGCATGTTAAATGCTTGAAAACTGTTGCCGCTACACTACTGCTACCATTGCTATTGTTCCTGCTGAGATGCCATTATTGTTGAGCTACTACTATTGCTTTCTTCTTGCTTACGTAACAATCTCTCCCCCATTAAGCATTCTTATCCTAAAAAATCCAAGTTGAAATCCAAGAATTAATGTCTTAATTTGTCCAAATTATCCTAGGTGGAATCTTCTGCAAACATATCATACTATTGTACCAAAGCCATAACTATAGATCTGTTATTTATTTTGATTAATTTCCTATCCAAGTCTTCACTCTCCCAACATGATCTAATATAGGCAAATAAGTAGTAATCACTGCTTTATCACTTAATTTCTACTCGAGGAGTGAAACATGAAAAACTAAGTGGATAATAACACCTTCTGGCAATTCCAGTTTATAGGCCACTAAGCCAATCTTCCGTAAGATTTTGTATAAACCATAAAACCTTGGATTAAGCTTGAAATGCTTCCTTAAAGCGACACTAGATTTCCTGTATGGCTGTAACTTTAAATAAACATAATCTCCTACTTCGATTTCCTTGCCAATTTTATGTTTATCAACCACTTGTTTCATTATATAAAATGCCCTTATTAATTGCTGCTACAAGAATTTGTCCATCTGAATTCTAGTGGTTATCATATTTTCTACTACAACCATTGGACTAGACTTTTGAGAGGACCATTCCCTGTGAGGTAGTAGATATCCAAACAATACTTGAAAAGGACTCATATTGATAAAAGAGTGGAAACTAATGTTGTACCACCATTAAGCCAATGAAAGCCACTTAAACAACCTTT
>Ga0307515_10025748_pt1 | contig 10161 bp, 12 predicted proteins | sample 17_EM_MG_FD_194513 | JGI IMG/M metagenome (GOLD analysis project Ga0307515, IMG submission 194513) | Populus trichocarpa ectomycorrhiza microbial communities from riparian zone in the Pacific Northwest, United States - 17_EM | ecosystem: Host-associated > Plants > Roots > Unclassified | place...
GTAAAGCTATTTAATTGTATTATAGGTGTATTCTGGCAAGTTCTAGGGAAGCTGCCACACTGGGGGAGTAATAAATAGAGCTGCTCTTGTAGGGGTGTAATCCTGAGATTTGTGCTTCAAAAAACCTGAAATGTCAACCAGAATACTGTGACAGCAGGACCCCATCACCTCCTACCAACTTGTACCTCTTGAAGAGGATGGAGAAGCCACCGCTGGTGAACTTCCCTTATCAACAATATCTAAGGACCATGGAAAATCGAAAAAACAGCGAATCACGAAATATCACTCGCCCACCCCTGTGGTCCCCCAAATCCAGTTCCCCACACCTGTGATCTTTCAGGACCCTCCCATCTTCCACCCTATCATTCCAAGATATTACCCACACACTGCTTACAATACCCTGCCATCCAAACTTTGTTTTCAGCGTACAGTAGAACCCTTCGAAATTTTAAGCCTATTTTTGACACAATCACTATTGGAGGATATGGCAGCCAACACCAATGCATATGCTGCTGCTAAAGCCAGGGAATGACAGCTGGAGGGTGGTAGGAAGTGGAAGAGGTCTCTGCATCAGAACTAGGGGTTTGGTTAGGGATTGTGTTGTACATGGGGGTGCATAGTTCCCCTGCAGTAAAGTACTACTGGAGGCATGATGGGCTGAATCCTACCCACTGTATCTGTGAGTATATGGGCCAAACACAATTTGAGGAGATTAAAAGGTAGTTCCATGTATCCTCCCCAGATCTCCCAAAGATAGCACCAACAGGAAGGCGACGATGGCACAGGTAGGTCAATGTTATTTGGGAGCAACTTCGAAAAAGTTTACCGCAATTTCGCATGCCTTCAACACATATTTGCTTTGATGAATGTATGGTGAGAGCTACTGGGCAGTCCCCTGACACATACAAGATGCCAAGCAAGCCCATCGAACAAGAATTTAAGTGTCACTGCCTTGCTGATCATGGTTACATTTGGGATTTCTATTCTGCCTCAAACCAGGCTGGTCCTGCTCCTGTTCCATCAACCGATGGCTTGACTGCAACAGGAGACATTGTATACCATCTCTTACGAAAGCTCTCTGGTACTATGTACTGGGTACTCTATCAGGATAACTTTTATACAACAGTTTCATTGTTGGGAAGGTTGCGTCATGATTTGCATATGGGAGCCTGTGGAACCGCACATCCTTCCTCAGCTGAATTTCCACCAGAACTCCAAATTCCTAAAAAAGATGTTGGGAAATATGAGTACCATGCCTTGAAAGTACTTGCCGTTAAGGACAGCCTTTTTGGCCAGCTGGTTGGTGCACATTTGTGGTTTGATAATGCACCAGTTACAATTCTCAGTGCTGTACATGACTTTGAATCTCAGCAAGAGAGGCTAAGAAAGCGGCCAGGGAAGAAGAGCACCAATGCGAAGAAGGCCTGAGAAGCCTTTGGTAATTTGCAGGAGAAAGAGATGATGATTCCTCTCTGCATTGATGACTACAATCACAACATGGGTGGTGTAGATATAGCAGATCAAATGCGCAGCTACTATGATGCTCAGCTCACCTCCTTTCGCACATGGTGGCCTATGCTCTTCTGAGCATATGATACCATGGTCAAAAATGCCTATTTCATCTACAAGGTTATGCCTCAGAGTTCTAACACCATCACACATAAGGAATTTCACCTGCAGTGTGCCTGGGGGTTGATCCTGACTGGGTCTGGACCAATTTCCACCTCACAGATTGTACGGTTCACTCGGGCCAAATCCACGCAGTGAAACGTTAAAGAGGGTACTTCTCTACCCCTAGACTGAAGCTGTGACTGTGGGCACCTTCCAGTCCATCTTGAGGAGGGAAAGCGATTGGGGTGTTGGCTTTGCCACTGGAAGCAGAGAAATAGTCCCACAAAAAATACCAAATCTCCACCAACAACCCGCTGGGCTTGCACCCAATGTGACCGGCCACTGTGTCTCAATGATGAAAGGAATTATTTTGTTGAGTTCCATCAGCTGTAAAGGAGTGGGGTGGGTGGTGGTGCAGAGAGAAGGGGTGGGGTCGTAGCTGGAGGGGGCAGATTTGGAGGGGCAGCAGGGTTTACAAAGCCACACTTGATGTAATTTACAATTTGTTTGAATAGAAAGTTTTATTTGCTACTAGAGAAGACTTTATTAAAAGCAGAGCCTCTGGCGATCTTTTTTGGGGTGTGGTCGTGGTGGTTGCGCGGGCGGACCGTACGGACCGGGAACCGGTTACGATGCAAGGGATAGCACCGAGGCAGCTCGAAGCGAACTCATGAATAGTAACTGAGATCGGTATGATTCCTATTCCGCGATTACTTTGAACCTCGGTAACCTTATTATGGCACCCGTACAGAGTACCCGTCTATTTGCCACATCCAAGGCTATTACTGTGCAGTTCGGTGCAGACACAAAGTTCGCAACCTGGAGGCCCCCAAAGTATAAGTTGAGGCTTGGCAGCAACAATTCATGATCCGTGAAACCGAATTATTTTTTTGGAGGGGAGGCAGATGAGCTTTGAGGCCGTGGTATTGAAGTGAAAATACCCATAGTGCCCACCATTGTGTAGCGGTAGTAGATGGGGAAGCCACACCTTTGACTTGATGGGTTTTCCTGAGGGTAGTGGCGTGGAATTGTCATACTCTAGTCAGAGTGAATACAGAATGAATAAACAACAACAACAACCGAATTATTTTGGATCATCAACCATCGTTATTCATAAGCTCGTGCACACGACCAAATAGTGACCAATATCCCCCATAGAATACCGAAAAGAATCCTCATGTCTAATTCCAACATCCCTTACTCACCCGACACCATAATGTCCATCTACTCGAATCGACCTACTCCCGAAGCAGGAGTCATATCATGTGGCCAGATAGATGCTCGGATTCGTGAGCCCCCGTCTGCCCTTTCCCATGAGAGAAGGGCATCAATGACGGCACCGGCGGTGGAGACGGGCGCAGTTGCGGGGTACTTGGTTGCAGCGGAATGTCCTGCCTGGGATGAGAGGCTGGTATCTCAGGATGTAGATGCGATGGTGTCAAGTAATAGTTGAAGTTTACTGTGACCGTAGTAGTAGGCGGGTGTGAGTTGGCAGAAGCAGGCGGGGGTGGGTGGTCATCCTGCGTAGCACCCAAATCCCTTTGATCCTAGCCGGGAGAAACTGTAAGTGCGAGATTCATCAACTGAGATCTTGTTACTTACTCTTCTCAACTTCCAACATTCCCAGCCTTTGAACACAGTTAATGCGGTGAGCAGCACTCCGATTACGCCCACAACAAGGCCGGCGATTTCTCTTCCACTGCCACCCTGGCTTCCATCGGTAGACCTCTTGTCAAGTGCCTGGCAGATTGGAGCGCCGTATACAGGCTTCATGAAGTGTACTCTGTGTGGGCAAATCATCATTTCTGCTGTTAACATTGCGGGTCAGCGCTACCTTTTGCCTGACGTCTGTGTAGCTAAGCATGGAGCTGCACTCCCTTATACACTCACCGTCAGATATAATGTCGGACACCGAAGCGACAAATCGTGGTATAGGATGAACTACGACGAATGTGGTGTCAAAAGAGCGAGCAGGGAGGGTCAATAACTCTATACGTAGATGACAGACCAACCTCCGACTAGATACCCCTTGTTACACAATATGCACACAGTATCACTCCTATTACCTCGCGTGGGGTGTGATTGGTCGTCGTACCAAACGTTATGTAAGCGGCGGCTTTCATTGGGAGCTGAATTTTACAGTCATGTCAAGCTACGATTAACCAAGTACGGTGTTCTTTTTTCGGCCCGGGGAAGTCTCGAACTCGCGAAGCTTACGCTAGCACTTGTGCAATGGATGCTCGAAGGAGATATTTACCCGATGTCGCCGCTGCCAGACACTACGAACACCAGCAGAATCTCAACTGCCCGAAGTCGCGAGCATTCGGAGAAACCATATGGCCTTTTCTTTGCCCGCTACCGCGATCTAATTGGGCCCATTCACCTTTCAACCCAGGTTCCAAACTTTTGGTCTTCCTATCGACTTGTGCAAATTTTGGTTCTGCTTATGAAGAGTCAAATACACGATATAGTAGCAGCTCTTTATATACAAAACCAATTATTCGCTGAGCTATTGGTTCACGCCTCTTGCCAGAGTGGAGTGGTTGATAAGAGAAGCCGCGGCTGTGGAAGTATCAATGCCAAGAGCTTCCACAAGAGAACTTCGGGTGGAACTTCCGATCCCGACTTGGAAATTTCCTGTGGGTGTCCGGCCACAAAATCGCATTGATCCACAACTGCGGGGTCGCAACTCCACCTCAGCCTTGCGCCTATGCCATCGATAAATATTCTGTCGGTTGCACATAATTTCCCCACACTCATTATGCCCAACTCACCTGCCATCTCTTCCGCCCGCGCCATCCTATCGAGGCAAAGTATTAAATACCTTCTCTTAACCCTCCTCACCATCCTCACTGCCCTCTTCCTCACGCATACCCTCCACACCTTCATCACCACCCGCAGCCACCTCCACCACACACAACACTCCTACTGCCGCCACCCCACCGTCTCCCAAAACCCCGAATGCGCAACCATCTTCGGCCGTCCTTCACCGTCACGCTTCTACTACCCTCCCGGTGATTCCCACTATGACGCCTGCACGCGCGCACGGTTCTCGGGGTGGCGGTGGGCTTCGTACTCGTTCCTTGACCCTGTCGCGGAGATGTTCGGCGAGTGGTGGGCGTTTCCGGTTGTGGTGGGGGCTTGCGTGTGGGATTTTGAAAGGAAGGTTCCAGGGTGGCGGAGAGTTACGAGGCCGCTTCTGGGTGTTAGCTTGCTGGTTTGGGTGGCCGGGGTTTGGGTGAGGATTTGGAGGGAGGCGGGAGAGGCAGAGTGTTTTGAAGAGGCTATGAGGGAAGTTAAGAGGAATGGGAGGTGGTGGAGGGGTATAGGTGGGAGGGGTTGAGGGTGATGGAAGGCCGAGGGGGGACGGGGGGGCCGATAGGGGCTAGTAGCTACGGTTGGAGGATACGCTGACGCGGAGATTTGTAAATACTTAAACAACTCTCTAGTCTTCAAGATTCTTACCCTATTCTTTCACAGAAAGCTGGTTCCTATGAAGTCCATCATTGGAGATTCCGGAGTCTGCATTTTATAAGATACATATTCATTTGAAAATATGTACCATAGCAGGTATTTCAGCGTGTTTCAGGTATAGTAGCTGAAGGTATGCAACGAAAGGATAATAAAGTTCATTTCCAGTACGCCTAAGACCTCAAGGTAAGTAATTTCTTCCACCTCCAGTATTTAAGACCTTCGTCTTCTTAAGTAAGTAGAGAAAATACGCATTCGCACAAGCCATCTAGACAAAAACCCATTTTCCAACTTAACATGAAATGCTCTTGTACTCCCGAACTCCGTGACATATTTTTGATCCTTCCCTGCCGCTCCTCAAACCATCCCTTCCCCCTCCATCTTCAACTGCTCCATCTTGTGCTCTGCAACTCGTTAGTCTCCTATCCATTCCATTATTTTTCAGACTCACCAATTTCAACAGGTCGCTCAAACCCAAACCTAACCCTCGAGATACGATACATGTAGTCAATAGATGGTGTCTCCATCCGCAAAACCGACTGTCGTGTCAGGGTCTGTGTCTTCCAGTCGTAGGAGCACAGGACAGCTCTCAACATCCCTCCTTCCTTTCCACAAACCAGTGCCACAACCGGTGGACGAACCGCCGGGACAAGATGCAGAGTCTATATTCGTCAGTTAGGAATATCATCACCACATCAACGTGAAAACAAACCATAGTCAACGTATCAACGATAGTAAAAATCTTCTGCTTCCCAAAAGCATTATTCCTCGCCTCATCAACTATCCGTCTAATCCTGGGGTCCTCCGTAGGATCCCTCCCAATCCGCTCTTCATACTCATTCGTAACATGTCTCGAAAGCGGGCTCCCAGCAGCACTCCACGAAAACCGTCCAAGCGAATACCCAAAAATATGCTTCTCAATCGTGTCCGCATCCATATACCCCTCGAACCCAAACAACCGAGCCTCCGACGACCAAAACTTACCGCCGTACGTGATCCGCAGCAGGTACGGGGACGCAAAAATCACGGCAACGAAGATGAGTACAAGCGGGATAAAGGCGAGGTTGGCGAGGGCCAAGGCTGAGAATGTGGCCAGAATCAAGGTACTCGCTCGAAGTAACAGCACCTCGGCTGCAGTCCGAACAATCGTTTTCCGCCGCGAATATGCAATTTGCGTGAACCCACCCCACTCGATACCGGCGGAAAAACACCCGTCAATAACGACGGTGTCGTCCGCTGCGATACCCGCGACCTGACACATCGGCTCGATGAGCCAGGGGCTTGCGCCCCATGCGTCGTCGGAGGCTAGCCAGTGCTGTCCGTACTCCTTCGGAAGCGTGCAGATTAGCCGCTCCAGTAGACAGTCGGAGTCGTTTGCCATTGAGAGTCTAGCGAAAGCTTCGAACTCGGAGTCGGTGGTGTCGATTATTGGGCGGCGGCGCAACAACCCGGATAGTGCGTATGCCAGATCTCCTTGGTGGTACTGATCCCTCATCCGGCGGGTAAAAAGACAGCGGAAGGCGATGACCGAAAGCTCAAGTCTGCTCAGGAGCTGGGTGCCGAGGTAGTGATCCATCAGCTGCCGGGCCTCTGGGGCATCGCTCCATACCCGTAGTGCGAAGTCTCGTTTTGCAATGACTTCTAGTGTCGTGGAGACTGCGCCGGCTTCTGGCTTAGTATGCAAAGTCTCGACGGTGTAGACGTGAATGTCCTTGTGGGATGGACTCAGCAGTGCTTCTGGGAACGTCCACATCCGTTTTCCCCACTGCACGAGCGGGTCGGAAGAGCCAGCGTCTTTCAGAACATGAGGGTCATCCGACGGCTTTAGCGCAATTACCAGCGAGTCTGACCCCCGGATAATGTCGCTCATGCGGTACATGTCCGCTTCCAAAGCCTCACCCTGCATACAAAACGCGGCGCACCAGAACGCATCCACCCCCGCGCTCCTAGCCGCGCCTTCCGCTACCTTCAGCAACATCTCCATATCTGCCACCGAGCTGTGAAGGAACTGTGCCGTTGAATACGCCACAAAAATATACTTCGTAAACACGTTCCCGTCTATCGGATGCTTGTCGCCCTCGCCGGCGATGACCCCCGCCTGGTCTTCCAGATAGATAAGCCGGCTTGGCCGGAGAAGCCGCTCCTTGATCAGGTCTACCTCCACCGTAGAGCCAAGCCGGTTCTCGTTCTTGTTGACGTAGAACTTGGGGTGGTGGTAGAAGCGGTATGGGAATGGCGCGTATTTTCCGTGGTAAGGGGGGATATACGCATCTGTTGGCAATGGGAGAAGTATTGCGAGGCCAAGACACGCGGGGATCCACTTCATGATGAGTAGCTTGAGGTCTTCCCGCGACATCTCGTCGTCCAGATTCTTCACATGGTTCACCGGCCAGTATGCGAGCCGCATAAGCAGCGGGCCCGCATTGTTGATCCAGGTACGACTACAAACGTCAGTGTATGTTAACAACGAATGTCAAAGATCTCACCGCCAGCTGTGGACGCCGGGAGTCAGTGCCGTCGGCGAGGCGTAGATGTCGTCGGTTGTGATAACGACGAGGACTTTGACACGGGCCCAACCGACCTGGGGGTACCGATCGACGTCGAGTCGGCCTTTTTTGACCCTGCCTGCGGGGTCGCGGTAGCGCAGCTCGTGTGATAGCATGTGGGAGGCTGTGGGGGCCATGAATAAGTGCGGTGACTTAAGCCATTGGAAAACTGTTCCGCGGTTTCGGATGTTTTTCCAGCCGCGCTGCGGGGTGCGTTTTATGGGAAGGAGTTCGTGGGGCGGAGACTAAGGTTATGAGGTTATGGATCATTTCAGCGTGGAACAGGGGGGACTAAAACGTACGGCGTGGGCTTGGCCGACGGGGGTTACAGGCCCCAACTGCATCGCAATGTTGATGTTTTCAGTGGGAGGGTTGTGAACAGCCCTGGGAGTGGTGTTGATGATTGCGCCGGCAGTCGGTTGGATGAACTCCTGCGGTTCTGTCCCGGACTGGTATACACCTGCACCATTACCGTGGTATGTCTTCACAATACTCTTAGCTTACCACTATAGTTGGAGTGAAAGCGGTTTACCTGGTGAGGATGGGCGTCATCATTATATTGCATGGACTCCTTTGTCTCTGGGACGTTCTTTATTCCATCAGCATCCGCGATTTCGGCTTGCGGATATGGGATCTTACCAGATGCTGTTGAGAGGATTCATAATAATGTGGTATGCTGAACCCCTCACCGGTGTGGCTAGTAGCCCAGCTCTGCTTATCACGGCGTAAGTAGCGCCCCCCCCCCCATGGTGCTTTGGACTTACATTTGAGCGGCGTTCGGTGTGACTGTTCTCCATATCCAGAAGCTGTGAAATGAGCGTAAGGTAAAATGATCGGACTGACTTAGGAGAATGTAGTTCGGAAAGTTATGCGATATGCCATGCTTATAAGTTACTAGTTACTGCCTTACCGATAGCCGATAGCCTTTTCTCCTACGTCCTCAAGTATGTCTGTACCACCCAAAAGGAATCAGCACAGCCCCTGTGCCGCGTTTCAGCTTGAAGAAATTAAGCCAAATTTGGCTGTAGAAGAGGGAGAAGCAGGCTGGTGTAACCTCTTCCACTATCGAATCAACGCAAATCTACTTGGGCGATTTCACGTTACACACGTGAAGTGGTGGCTGCGGAAGAGTTTTTAAATAATTCGATTGGTAGGCGCTCTAATATCGGCGGAAGGCTGGATATGCTCGGGGGCCCCACTACATTTGTGAAATAAGGGCTGTCTTTACCGACGCATAAATCTGCAATGATGAATTTCTTTATTGCTACACTGCACGTTTCGCATTACGGTTTTGAATTGTATCCACGTCACTACACGTGGGTGTTTAATCAACATTTGAAAACCTTACTACCAACATAAACTGGGTTCTCTAAACGGTATTGGGGTTTAGTGTACCAACAGCATATACAATTTTTAAGTACCTCTCTGCTGTCAAACTGCGGGAAGACACATGGCAGAGATTTATGCTAGTGTTTTTTCTCATCCCAGTATCTAGTGACTACACCGCATCAATCTCCAGTACTTCATTGTTATATAGTTCGTGTTGGTTGGGGTAAGGCAAGTAGTCAAGTACCTGTGGGGTTCAAGTACTGTAATTACTCCGATTGGCAGAAGTGCACAGTGACTCATATTTAAAGTAGGCCCAAATTGCATTAGCCTCTAAGCCTCAAATCCTTATAGCGAATTTTGTGAGTAGTTCTAAATCAAGAAAACCTTAAAACGCGATCAATCTCAGCATGCAATCCAATTATTCCAATGCTCAGCTTTTTCCCCCCACACCAAACCCCCACCGTGTGGATTAAATATGCAGGAGTAAGGGAGCTGAGGAGAGTGAGCACACCATTATTTCTGCCGAACCCAATCAAATTTGCAAAGATTACCGTTGTGTACCCAGCCTTGTGCACTGCCTAGCTGCCGTGTGACCCACGCATTCAGGTATTCTCCACCCTGCATTGCAGCTAAGCTATAATTGTAGTTTGTGCTACCAAGACAAATCCCCTTTCAAAGGCGACTCTTTCCTACACTTGTATAGAACACTGATCCTCCAGACTTCCCAATAACCGACAACGATGGCCACCCCCCCGACCAAACTCCAAGAAATCTCAGTCCGTCGAGTCTACGCAACAGCAAGAGACCTACCCCCATCCACCTACCCCTCTCACCCCAGCGACTCCCGCAGCTTCTCGGCCCACGAAGTCCGCACACAATCGGGGCGCGCCTTCCATGGCGGTGGCTACAACCCCATTTCCTCCGACTCACCAACCGGCGTAATAGACTCCCGCTCCACCAACGGCATGCACGGCGGAGGCCCGCCAATGAGCTCGCAGCCACCAGGCTACCAAGCCGACTACACCCCCCCTCGAGCGGTTCCTCAAGATACCCGCGCAGGGATAGACCCAACAACACAGGCCGCCCGCCCCGCACCCTCCAACCCCCACTTCCAACTCCGCGTCCTCACCTCCGACCATCTCAACATCGAACCCACCAACCTCCAAGCTCTCACCAAGGTACTCCCCCCTCCCCCCATCACCAT
>Ga0307515_10025749_pt1 | contig 10161 bp, 13 predicted proteins | sample 17_EM_MG_FD_194513 | JGI IMG/M metagenome (GOLD analysis project Ga0307515, IMG submission 194513) | Populus trichocarpa ectomycorrhiza microbial communities from riparian zone in the Pacific Northwest, United States - 17_EM | ecosystem: Host-associated > Plants > Roots > Unclassified | place...
CATATCTATCGCTACGCCAGCACGGCTGCGATCGACAGCCCACTGATGAAATGCATGGTTCTGACGGATACCTACCGGCACCTGCAAACACGGGAAGCCTTCCAGGACGCCAAATCCTGCCAGGAAAAACTGTCGGCCGATCATCGGCGAAAGCTGAAATTCGTCATCAGCGCCGGTGCCCTGCCCTTGACGCTCATTCGGTAAAACGGCCCGGCTATTCTGGCCAACCGAACGAAACCTGCGATAAATTGCCAATAAAAATTGTATTTTCCCGCTCGAAACGCGCAAATCCAATCAAACCCCCGGTTTTTATCCCTAATCTTACTAGCTGTTCATCTTCACGCCCCGCGTGTATTCTTGTCGTGCAATTGGGAGAAAAGCCTGGTCGCTCATCAGGCAAGCACAATGGTCGCGAGTATCCATCCTTTTTGGATGGCGTGCATGACATCGAGGAGCAGGCCAAGGAGACAAGCATCGTATCGTGATGCGTAAGCGGCGGATTGCCGTCTCCAGGATATTTCTCTCGCCGGCTGAGCAGCGGGGGCTATTTCACAGCATGCCAGAACAGACGAAGACATTGTTTTCTGCACCCGGGGGCCGAACCGCTTCCGGCTTTCTGCCGCATCTGCCTTTGCCGGGAACCATCCCGGACAACCATGTCGCCATCGCCGACATGGCGGACGCCTTCGGCGTCACCCACCGCACCCTGCATTTCTACGAGGAAAAGGGCCTGCTTTCAGCCGAAAGAATGGGTCCGATGCGGGTTTACGGGCTTGAGGACATCCGGCGAATGACCGTCATCAATGCCTGCCGCGAGATCGACATGCCGATCGCCGCCATCCAGGAGCTGATGGTGGCGCTCAGCCGCTCGGCCAGCCAGGAAGACGCGGCGCAAATCTTCGAGGATGCGTTGCATGCCCGCAAGCGCGAGCTCGCAGCCCAGCAATCGATCCTGCGGCGCCAGATGCAGCGGATCAGCGAACTGCTGGAATCGGCAGCCGATGGCGACAATCCGCAACGCATCGCCCTGCCGCCCATTCATCTCTCGCCGATCGAAACGAAATGTCTTGCCTTCATGGCCGAAGGCTATCCGGCAAACCGCATCGCCACAATGATGGATATGGACCTGACGGCGGTGCTGACGCTGGAATCCGATATCGTCCGCAAATTCAACGGCCACAACCGGTTCCAGGCGGTCGCCAAGGCCGTGCTGATGGGCTTCGTTTCGGCGGAGTAGCGTTATCGTACGATCGTCAATGTCTCGGCCGCGCGGGTGATGGCCGTGTAGAGCCAGCGTTCGCGGGTGTCGCGAAATGCCCAGCTCTCGTCGAACAGCACGACGTTGTTCCATTGCGAGCCCTGGGCCTTGTGCACCGTCAGCGCGTAGCCATAGTCGAACTCGTCATAGCGCTTGCGCGTCGACCACGGAATTTCCCCCTCGACATCCTCGAAAGCCGTTTTCAAGAGCTTGATCTTCGCAGCACCCCGGTCCATGTCGTCGTCTTCCGGCCGGATCATCAGATTGATGCCTGGCTTCACTGTTTCTTTCGACGAGGTCATTACCTGCCAGAGCGAGCCGTTGAGCAGCCCCTTGGCCGGGTCGTTGCGCAGGCAGACGAGCTTGTCGCCGGATTGCGGATATTCGGTCGTAAACCCCTTGAGTTCGCGCAACCGCATATTGTAGCGCCGCCGCGTCTTGTTGGTGCCGACCAACACCTGATCGGCGTCAAGCACCAGGCTCTGCGTCACCTCGTTCTTCGAGATCACCCTTGCCGTGGAACCGTAGTCGCCATGCATGATCTCCTTGCCCTCGCGCACATGCATCGCAAGCTGGATGATCGGATTGTCGCGCGCCTGCCTGTGGATGTCCGTCAGCAGGTAGTCGGGTTCTTCATTGGTGAAATAGCCGCCGCCCGAAACCGGCGGCAGCTGGCCGGGATCGCCGAGAACCAGTATCGGCGTGCCGAAGCTCATCAGGTCCCTGCCAAGCGCCTCGTCGACCATCGAGCATTCGTCGATGATGATCAATGCCGCCTTGGCGACAGGCGACTGCCGGTTGATCGAGAACATCGGCGCGATCGAGGTCTTGCCGGTCTCCTCGTCGGAAACCTCCTCCTCGCCGCGCGGCCGGTAGATCAGGGAGTGGATCGTCCTGGCGTTGGTTGCCCCCTTGGAGCGCAGCACCTGCGCGGCCTTGCCGGTAAAGGCGGCAAAGAGAACCTCCCCATCGACATTCTCGGCGAAGTGACGGGCAAGCGTCGTCTTTCCGGTCCCGGCATAGCCGAACAGGCGGAACAGCGGCGAGCGCCCTTCCTTGAGCCAGCGCGAAACGGCCTTGAGGGCCTCATCCTGTTGCGGTGCGAATTCCATCTTTGTTCTATTGCCCGATTCGCGTGGACCTGTCGCGCCTCGCAGCGCCGATCCAGGGTTGGTGACGGCGCGGCCCGCATCAATTTTTCGCTCCGAACACCGCCAACCGCAAGAAACTGCCACACGCCGCGCGTATCGCTGTAGTGGCACCCATGATAGTAATTCCCGCATGCCGCCTCCCAAGCGCTGCCCGTTCTGAAATCCGAAAGTTCCGATGTGAAGCCTGACCCTTCCGAAGTCCCGTCCGCTCCCACAGCCTCGGGTGTCGGCCGCTGGCATCCCGCGCTCCAATGGAGCCTTCTGCTCCTCCTTTCGATCGCTTTGGCCGCCCTTCTCGAACTGACCGGCATTCCCGCAGCCCTTCTGATGGGCCCGATGGTCGCCGGTGCCATTTTCGGCATGAACGGCGGTACCATCCGCCTGCCGCGCCTGCCCTTTCTCTGCGCCCAGGCGCTGATTGGCACGATGATTGCCGAGACCATCAGCCCGGGTATTCTGGTCACCTTCTTCGCAAACTGGCCGTTGTTTCTCGCCATGGTCCTCTCGGTCATCGCCATGAGTACGCTCAGCGGCTACGTCATGAGCAAGCTCAACATCCTGCCCGGCACGACGGCCATCTGGGGTTCCTCGGCGGGTGCCGCCACCTCCATGCTGGTCATGGCCGATGCCTACGGGGCAGACGTCCGTCTGGTCGCCTTCATGCAATATCTGCGCGTCGTCTTCGTCGCCGCCGCCGCCTCGCTGGTCGCCCGCTACTGGGCCGGCATCGACGGATCGGGACCGGAAATCGTCTGGTTCGGACCGATCCACCTCATCCCCTTCGTCGAAACACTCGGCATTGCCATCGCCGGTGGCTGTCTCGGCAAATGGCTGCGCATACCGGCCGGCGTGTTTCTCCTGCCGTTTTTGCTCGGATCGCTGCTCAGCGTCAGCGGCATGCTGGTGATCGAGATCCCCGAATGGCTGCTGGCGATCAGCTACGCCCTTCTCGGCTGGAACATCGGCCTCGGCTTCACCCGGCCGATCCTCGCCCATGCCCGCCGTGCGCTGATCCCAACAGTCGTGTCGATCCTGGTGCTGATGAGTTTTTCCGGCCTGCTCGCCTATATCCTCGTCCGGACGGTCGGCATCGATCCGCTGACGGCCTATCTCGCCACCAGCCCCGGCGGCATGGATTCGATCGCCATCATCGCCGCCTCCAGCAATGTCGACGTGCCCTTCGTTATGGCCCTTCAAACGGCGCGGCTCTTGATGGTTATGGCCGTCGGCCCGTCGCTCGCCCGCTTCGTCGCCTCGCGGGCAACGCCTCCCCGATAAATTTTCCGAAATCTCGGGAATAACAAGCGGCCCTGATGTGTCTTATGGTCGAGCCGGCTGAAAAAGGCGGTTCGTTCGCAACGATATCAGAGAGGACACATCCAATGAGATTTCTGCCGCTCGTGACAGCCTTTTCCATCGCAGCCGCCGCCACTGCTTTCGCCGCCCCGGTCGTCCAGACCGTCGAGACCGACAAGGGCAAGGTTGTCGCCGCCGAAAACGGCATGACACTCTACACCTACAAGAAGGATGAAAAGGGCGAATCCTACTGCTATGATAAATGCGCCATCAACTGGCCGCCCTATCTCGGCGATGCATCCGCCAAGGCCGACGGCGATTATACGCTGGTCGAGCGCAAGGATGGCAAGAAGCAATGGGCTTTGAAGGGCATGCCGCTCTACTTCTGGGTCAAGGACAAGAAAAAGGGCGACGCCACCGGTGACGGAGTCGGAAAGGTCTGGGATGCCGCACGCCCCTGATCAGGATTCCTGCGCGAAGGGGGCGGTCCCCCCTTCCGCAGATACGTTCGAGAACCAGATCCTGTCGCTGGTGCCGTCGCTGCGGCGTTATTCCCGCAGCCTTGCCAAATCCGACAGCGACGGCGAAGACCTTTTGCAGGATTGCGTCGAGAAGGTGCTTGTCCGCCGCGACCAGTGGCGCGGCATCAATCTGCGCGCCTGGGCGTTCACGATCATGACCAATCTCTACCGGGACCGGCATCGCCGGTTCAGCCAGCATCCGTCCGTCGAACTGGACGATACGCTGGGCCTGACGGCGGAGGACACGTCCGGCGATCCGCTGGAAAAAACCAGGCTGCAGCAGGCCCTGAATGCACTGAGCCCCGATCACCGTTCGGTGCTGATGCTCATCGTCATCGAAGGGTACGGCTACCAGGATGTCGCCGACATGCTGGCCATCCCGATCGGCACCGTCATGTCCCGCCTGTCGCGCGCGCGCCGGCAGATGGCGGCACAGCTTGCTGAGAACAACATCGTCACGCTCCGGAGACCGAAATGACAGACGAGCACAACACGGTCACCGAAGCCGACCTTCACGCTTTCGTCGATGGTTTTCTCGACGAGGAACGCAGACGAAAGATCGAACTCTGGCTGAAAGGGCATCCGGAAGAAGCGGCCGAGGTCCGGCAATGGCAGGCGCAGGCAGCGGCGTTGAAGGCCGCGTTCTCGAACTATGCCCAGCCGAACGCAAACGACGGCATCCTGTTGAGCACTGCGCGTCCAAGCAGTGCATCCTCGATGCCCTGGCGCAAGACCGCCCTCATTGCCGCCTCGCTGATGCTCTTCTTGTCGGGTGCGGCGGCAGGCATCTACGGCGATCGGCTGCTGAGCCAGTCCGCGCCGATCGAAAACGCAGCCGCGCTTGAAAGCCTGCCGGGGCAGTCCAAGACGGCATTCCTCGTCTATGCCAGCGAAAAGCGCCATCCGGTCGAAGTCGGCGCCGATCAGGAGGACCATCTGGTCGCCTGGCTCGGCAAGCGCCTCGACTACAAGCTCGTCGCGCCGGATCTCAAAGCCCTGGGTTTTTCCCTCGTCGGCGGTAGACTTCTGCCCGTCAACGGCAAGGCCGGTGCGATGCTGATGTATCAGGACGCAGCCGGGCAAAGGCTCACGGTTCTTCTCGGGAAAAACCCTGAAAACGGCGAAACCAGCTTCCGCTTCGAATCCGCGGGGAACCTGGAAACCTTCTACTGGATCGATGGCACGATCGGATATGCGGTCACCGGCGAAGTCAGCCGCGCAAAACTGCAGGAGATCGCCGAAGAATGTTACCGGCAGTTCGAGAGCTGACCTCCAGGCAGAAAGCTTTCGTTACGAAAGGCGGGATGCAAGATCATCCCGCCCGCCCTCTCAGGCCCTTTCAATTCGATCGAAAACGCGACATCAGCGTTCCGGATCGTTTTCCAGCAAGATGGGCTTGCCGTGTGGCGTCGCTTCCGCGGCCCGCTGCCAGCTGTGCGTCAGCCGGTCGAGGTTATCCTGCGAAGTAATCGACAGCTCGGTGACGAGGCGCGACAGGGCCGCCACCCAGCAGTCGAAATAATCGCTGGCATCAGCCCGGCGGCCGGGCTTGTAGAGTTCCAGCCACAGCGCCTCGGCCCATTCGCTCCAGGAAAACACGCCCTTCTCATGCAGGCGCACCGTCATGGCAAAGGCTTCCGCCTGCCATGGCTCGGCAAAGACCGGATCGCCCTCGTTCGATTTCGGCAGGCCCGGAGATCCGGTGAGCGACGGTTCATGTGCGTTCAAGATAGCTCTCCCAGGCATCGATCGAAACGGTGAGCGTGGGATCGGCGCTCTCGCCCCAGATTTCGCCCGCGTCGAAAACAACGGTGTAGACCCATTGCGGGTTCTCGCCCTTGCCGTGGGCGTTGTCGTCGGGAAAGACGAACGCGCCCTGCACCGCCTCGACGATCCCCGTCCTGGCGCGGGCATAACGCGGCAGCCGCGTATGGGTCTCGGGATTGAAGTTTTTCGTGCGCACCCGGTCGCCGGCGGCAAAGACCGGTCCAGCGGACACCGGGCGATCGCACGGTGCGCCTTTGGCCAGCACGGCCGGCACCATGTCCGCCGTCAGGATGCGCGCCGGCTCGCGGCCCTTTTCCAACATCTGACCGGCGGCCAGTTCGGCGGCGGACACGAAACCATGCCGCTTTAAAAGCGTCTCCAGAGCGCGGGTCCAGATTTCGTAATAGCTGGCCGAAAGATAGGTCGCCGGGGGTAAGCTCTCGCGCGCATGCCGGCTTTCGTCGATAGTCCAGGCGGCAAAGGCACCGCAGGAGAGCGTCAGCCCGAGCGCCCGCTTTTCCCATTCGGCATGGAAATACGGCTCGTCCGTCTCCGGTGCCACCGGCCCCATGCCATGCTGGCCGCCAAGGTCCTGCGCGCCGTTCATCGCGCATCTCCGGCCGGGTTCGCCAGTCCCGTGCCGATCATCGAATCGCGCGTCACGAGATCGGCGAGCGCCTCCTGACCAAGGCTTTCAGTTCCGGCGGGACGCTCGGGAATGACGATGTAGCGCAGCTCCGCCGTCGAATCCCAGACGCGGATCTTCTTGGTCTCAGGCAGCGTTACGCCGAATTCCTCCAGCACCCCGCGCGGATCGATGACCGCGCGCGAACGGTAGGGCGGCGCCTTGTACCAGACCGGCGGCAGGCCGAGCACGGCCCAGGGGTAGCAGGAGCATAGCGTGCAGACGACGAGATTGTGGGTCTCCGGCGTGTTGAACACGGCGCGCATATGTTCGCCCTGCCGCCCCGTATACCCAAGACTGGCAATCGCCACCGTCGCGTCGTTGCGCAACCATTCGGCAAAATCCGGCTCGCTCCAGGCCTTGGCCACCACATGGGCGCCGTTGCGCGGGCCAATCTTCGTCTCATAGGTCTCGACGATCGCATCGATCGCCGCGGGGTCGATCAAACCTTTCTGCGTCAGGATCGTTTCCAGGGCTTTGACGCGCGCCTGCATGTCGGAAAAATGGTTGTCGTGGCCGTCGTCGTGGTCATCGTGATTGTGCATGTCGTCCTCGGATGTCATTGGCTGAGCTCTCCGCTCGATGCGGCGGACGGCAAGCTCTTGCCGATGTCGCCGCGCAACAGATTTTCGAAAGCCACCGGCTCCAGCCTTCCCGGCTGCTCGAACGGGTTCGAAAAGGCAAAAATGAAGAAGAGAACGACGCCCGAATAGGCCCCGAAAATCGACAGAAGAAACATATGCGTCCGGGTCGGGCGATAAACGTAGAACGGGATCGAAAGCAGGCAAAGCCCGATCAGAGCCGGTGCCCAGAACATCCCGCCGAACCCGCCGGCTGCGGTTTCCTCGCGGATTTGCCGGTAACGCGCAATCGCCGTCGCCCGGTCTCGCATCCTGTTGCTCAGGTAGCGCTGGCGATCCGTCTCGGGCGTCAGATCGAGCAGCCGATCATAGACGTCGTTCCACTGTTTCCATGCCTTGGGCGACAGCCCCAGATGGTCCCCGAGCATCTCCCACTCCTCGCCGACGACAGTGGCGACATAATTGCCCAAGCCATGCTGGACCGGCACGACCACCGCCCCGCCATATCGCCCGGCATCGTTGTAGACATCGGATATAGCAACGGCCTCCTCCATCAGATTGTTTCGGATCCCCTTGTAGTCGTCGAGTTCCTGGGCATAGACCAGAGCGAGAATAAGGCCGTGCAAGGCGGCGATACGCACGGCAACGGTCGCCGCAGCGTCGTGGGTCCGATCGCCTTCCAGCCCGGGATTGAGCATCTTGCGCGCCAGAAAATAACTGCCGAAGACGATCGCAAGCGCTGCGGAGATGAAAGCAAGGCCGGTAAGGATGGAGGGAACCAGGCCAGACATGCTCATATCCTCGTTTTGCCGCGAAACCGTCCGCGATTCACGGTTAGCGCAGCATCGGCCAAAGGCTGAGCACGAGCAAGACCGCCATGGTGATGTTGAACCATTTCAGCCGCACGGGATCAGACAGCCATTGCCGGAGCGCCGAGCCGAAACCGGCCCAGGTCGAGACGCTGGGAACGTTGACGATCGCAAAGATGGCACCGACGATGAGGACACTCGTCAGGTAGCTTTGCTCGCTCGTATAGGTGGCCATCGCCGTCACGGCCATGACCCAGGCCTTCGGGTTGATCCACTGGAACGCGGCCGCCTGCAGAAATGTCATCGGTACGGCACCGGCCTTGCCTTCCGACAGCGTCCGAGACGTTCCGATCTTCCAGGCGATCCAGACCAGATAGGCGCCGCCCGCGAATTTCAGCGCGGTATAGAGCATAGGCACGGAATGAAGCAGCGCGCCGAGCCCGAGCCCAACGGCGATCAGCAGCGTCAGGAAGCCGGCGCCGATACCGAACATGTGCGGAATGGTACGGGCGAAACCGAAATTCACCCCCGATGCGAACAGCATCATGTTGTTCGGCCCCGGCGTAATCGATGTCGTGAACGCAAAAAGAAACAACGCCAGAAGCGTGTCGGCCTGCATGAAATCCTCCCGATATTTTAGGTCAATCTAGCTGACCTATCGGTAAGAGCCACCCGAAACTTGTCAGGGTGACAAGAAGGCCCTATCGTGCATGCGGCGGCACTTCGAGTTCCAGCAATCGGCCGACATAGCTGCGAACGATTGTCACGAAGTCCGGCGAAACGGTTTCGACGTGACGTAAGAGCCGTTCGCCTTTGTCGATCGCCCGCACCTGATCGGCCAGAACCATGCCCGCCGTTTTCAAGCCCTCCGGCAGCGCCACTTTCGTCGCCCAGACCTGCATATTGCCCGTGATCGGGCAGACGATCACACGTCGGGATTTCTCATGCATGAGATTGGATGAAATGATCAGCACCGGCCTGATGCCGGACTGCTCGCTCCCCTTGATCGGATCGAGGTCGGCAAGAAAGATGTCGCCGGCCGCCGGAATCCTCTCAGTCATGGTCGTAGAAGCGTTCGGAGCCGACGTCGGGGCCCCAGTCAACAGTCTCCGGCTCGTTTTCCCAACCGAGACGATCCATTTCGGCGACCATTTCGCTCAGTGGCGGGGCCAGTTGCAGCCGCTTCTTTTCAATGATCGCCTGACCGTTCCGAACGGTAAGATCGACCGTGTCGCCATCCGCAAGGCCAAGCTCGTCCATAGCCGCCTTTGGCAGCCGGATAGCGGAACTGTTGCCCCACTTGGAGATTGTAACCTTGGTCATGACCGCGCCTCAATGATATACTATGTATATCACGATGCAGGAATGCGAACAACATGATGGCAACCGGCAGATGAGAGGCTTGGCATGCAAGACCCGATTCCCACAACGGCCCTCCCGTCGGGCCAGATCATCCCGGTGCTAGGTCAGGGCACCTGGCATATGGGGGAGAAGAAGACGAGCGCTAGCGAGGAGGCCAAATGCCTGCGGCATGGCCTCGATCTCGGCATGACGCTGATCGACACCGCCGAAATGTATGCCGACGGCGGCGCCGAGCGTATCGTGGCGGAAGCGATCAAGGGTCGTCGGAACGACGCATTCCTCGTCAGCAAGGTGCTGCCGTCAAACGCCAGCCGCGAAGGTACGATCAGAGCATGCGAATCAAGCCTGAAACGGCTCGGCACCGATCATATCGACCTCTACCTGCTCCATTGGCGCGGCCGCTACCGCCTCGCAGAAACCGTCGAAGCTTTCGAGACATTGAAGCAGGCCGGCAAGATCGGCGCCTGGGGCGTCTCCAATTTCGATCCGGACGACATGGAGGAATTGTTTGCCGTGCCGGATGGCGGCCATGTCGCGGCCAACCAGGTCCTTTACAATCTCGCCCGGCGCGGCATCGAATACGACCTGTTGAAGGACAGCCAGGCGCGCGGCATCCCGATCATGGCCTATTCGCCGCTCGACGAAGGCCGCCTGATGCGCCATCCGGACCTCATCCACATCGCCAAGGCCCATCAGGCGACAGTCGCGCAGATCGCGCTTGCCTTCCTGAT
>Ga0307515_10025750_pt1 | contig 10161 bp, 11 predicted proteins | sample 17_EM_MG_FD_194513 | JGI IMG/M metagenome (GOLD analysis project Ga0307515, IMG submission 194513) | Populus trichocarpa ectomycorrhiza microbial communities from riparian zone in the Pacific Northwest, United States - 17_EM | ecosystem: Host-associated > Plants > Roots > Unclassified | place...
CAGCGCGATCCCCGCCGCGCCGCGAGCCAGCAGCGCCGGGCCACGCATCACATCGCCTCGAACCCATAGGTGTACGAGGTCTCGTAGGACTTCGGCAGCTCCGGGAACTGGATCTCCTTGATCCGGTTGATCACGCAATCGGTGAGCGTCTTCGATTCGAGCGTCGCGCGCACGACCTTGACCGAGTCCGCCCGACCGGCCGGCGAGATCACGATCTCGAGCGTGATCTTGCCCGCGGCGTTCCGGGGCAGCTCCTTGTTGTCGACCGCGATCGACAGGCAGCGCGACACGCTCGGCCGCTTGCGCTCGAGGCTGCGGGTGATCTGGTCGACCTTCTCGGGCGGCACCATGTCGCCGGGCGGCTCGGCGTGTTCGGCCTCGGCCGCGCCACCGCCCCCGCCAGCGCTCGGCGTGGTGTCGGCGTGCTTGCCGCCGCAGCCCAGCGCGAGGCTCGCGATCACGAGCAGCCGGCCGGGCATCGTCATCGCGGGCGTCATCCTCAGCCTCCCTTGGTCAGGTAGTTCGCGATCACCAGGCGCTGGATCTCGCTGGTGCCCTCGTAGATCTCGGTGATCTTGGCGTCGCGGAAGTGGCGCTCGACCGGGAACTCGGTGACGTAGCCGTTGCCGCCGAACACCTGGATCGCCTCGCGCGCCGCGCGGTTGGCGACGTCGGACGCGAACAGCTTGGCCATCGCGGCTTCCTTGCCGTACGGCTGCTTGTGGTCCTTGAGCCAGGCGGCGCGCAGCGCGAGCAGCCGCGCGGCGTCGATCTCGGTCGCCATGTCGGCGAGCTTGAACGCGATCGCCTGGTGCTGCGCGATCGGCTTGCCGAACGTGCGGCGCTGCTGGGCGTAGCCGAGCGAATCTTCGAGCGCGGCCCGCGCGATGCCGATCGCCTGGGCGGCGATGCCGATCCGGCCGCCGTCGAGCGTCGACATCGCGATCTTGAACCCGCCGCCGACCTCGCCGAGCAACAGCTCGCCGGGCAGCCGGACGTCGTCGAGGTAGATCTGCGACGACTTGCTGCCGCGGATCCCGAGCTTGTCGTCGGGCGTACCGCAGCGCACGCCCTTGGTCTTCATCGGCAGGATGAACGCGGTGATGCCCTTGTGGCCGGCGTCGCGGTCGTTCATCGTGAACAGCACGCAGACGTCGGCGACCGGGCCATTGGTGATCCAGTTCTTGGTGCCGCTGATCACCCAGTCGCTGCCGTCGCGCACCGCGGTGGTCTTCTGCGCCGCCGCGTCGCTGCCGGCCTCGGGCTCGCTGAGCGCGAAGCAGCCGAGCAGCTTGCCCTGGGCCAGGGGGACCAGCCACTGCTGCTTCTGGGCCTCGGTCGCGAACCGGTTCAGCGGATCGCACACCAGCGAGTTGTTGACGCTCATGATCACGCCGGTCGAGGCGCACGCCCGCGACACCTCCTCCATCGCCAGCACGTACGAGATGTGATCGAGGCCGGCGCCGCCGTGGGCCTCGGGCACGGTGATGCCGAGGAACCCGAGCTCGGCCATCCGCTTGACCAGCTCGGCCGGGTGGCGATGCTCGCGATCGATCTCGGCGGCCTTGGGCAGGACCTCGGTGGTCGCGAACTCGCGCGCGGTGCGCATCACCGCGAGCTGGTCTTCGGTCGGCGTGAACTGCATGTCATTTCCCCTTGAACTGGGCGGCGCGCCGCGGCTTGGCCAGGAACGCCGACATGCCCTCGCGCTGGTCGTCGGTGGAGAACAACAGGCCAAAGCTCTGCTGCTCGAGCGCCAGCGCGTGATCGAGCGTCGTCGACTGGCCGAGGTGGACCAGGCGCTTGACCTCGGCGACCGCGAGCGGGCCGTTGGCGGCGATCCGGCCGGCCACGCCCTTCGCCTTCGCCAGCAGCTCGCCGTGCGGCCACACCGCGTCGGCCAGGCCGATCCGCAGCGCCTCGGCGGCGTCGATCATGTCGCCGGTCATGCACAGCTCCTTGGCCTTGGCGACCCCGACCCGGCGCGCCAGCCGCTGGGTCCCGCCGAACCCCGGGAGGATGCCGAGCTTGACCTCGGGCTGGCCGAACTTCGCCAGCTCCGAGGCGTAGACGAAGTCGCAGGCCAGCGCGAGCTCGCAGCCGCCGCCCAGCGCGAAGCCGTTGACCGCGGCGATCCACGGCTTCTCCGAGGTCTCGATCGACGCGGCGAGCGCGCCGCCCATCTCGGAGAACCCCTGGGCCTGGCGCGGCGACAGCTCGCACATCTCGGCGATGTCGGCGCCGGCGACGAACGCCTTGCCCGCGCCGGTGACGATCACGACGCGGACGTCGGTCGAGATCTCGAGCTCGCCGCACGCCGCGGTCAGCTCGGCGATCACCTTCGACGACAGCGCGTTGAGCGCCGCCTCGCGCGCGACCGTGACGATCGCCAGCGCGCCCTCGATCTGGACCCGGATGGTCTCGAATGTCTCGTAGCTCATGGTGGTTCACTCTCGCCGAGCGCTCGCTCGCGGTGGGGGGTGGCCCGCTCAGGATCTGGTCATGCCTTCTTCTGGCCCTGCGAGTCGTACTCGTAGAACCCGCGGCCGACCTTCTTGCCGAGCCAGCCGGCGGCGACGTACTGGCGGAGCAGCGGGCACGGCCGGTACTTGTCGTCGCCGAGCTCGCGGTGCAGGACCTCGGCGATCGCCAGGCAGGTGTCCAGGCCGATCAGATCGGCGAGCTCGAGCGGCCCCATCGGGTGGTTGAGCCCGAGCCGCACGCCGGTGTCGATGTCGGCCGCCGTGCCCAGCCCCTCGTAGAGCCCGTAGCAGGCCTCGTTGAGCATCGGGATCAGCATCCGGTTGACGATGAAGCCCGGGATGTCGCGCGCGCCGATCGTCGTCTTGCCGAAGCGCTGTGCGAGCTCGACCACGGTGTCGTAGGTCGCCTGGCTGGTCGGCAGGCCGCGCACGATCTCGACCAGCTTCATCACCGGGACCGGGTTCATGAAGTGCATGCCGATCACGCGATCCGGCCGGCCCGACGCGGTCGCCAGCTTGGTGATCGAGATCGACGACGTGTTCGACGCCAGGATCGCGTCGTCCTTGCACACGTCGCCCAGGCTCTTGAAGATCGCGAGCTTGAGCTCCTCGCGCTCGGGCGCGGCCTCGATCACCACGTCGCACTCGAGCAGATCGCGGTGCGCCGCGCCGGCCTTGAGCCGGCCGAGCGTCTGGTCGCGCGACGCCGCGTCGAGCTTGGCCTTCTCGACCAGGCGATCGAGCTGTTTCTTGATCTTGCCGATGCCGGCCTGCGCGAAGTCAGGCGCGGCATCGACGATCAGGACGTCGACCCCGGCCTGCGCCGCGACCTGGGCGATGCCCTGCCCCATCTGCCCCGCACCGACGACTCCGATCTTCTTGACCGCCATGGTTCAGGACCGCTCCACCAGCAGCGCGATGCCCTCGCCGCCGCCGATACACAGCGATGCCCCGCCGGTCTTCGCACCGCGCGCCGCCATCGCGTGCAGCAGGGTCACCAGGATGCGCGCGCCGGAGGCACCGATCGGGTGACCGAGCGCGACCGCGCCGCCCCACACGTTGACCTTGGTCGGGTCGAGCTCGAGCAGCCGGTTGTTGACCACCGCGACCACCGAGAACGCCTCGTTGATCTCCCACAGGTCGACCCGCTGCGCGTCCCACTTCGCGCGGGCCAGCGCGTTGCGGATCGCGGGGGCCGGCGCGGTGGTGAACCACTCGGGCGCCTGGGCGTGGTAGCCGCTGGCGACCAGCCGGGCCAGGACCTTGGCGCCGCGCCGCCTGGCCTCGTCGGCGCTCATCAGGACCACGGCCGCCGCGCCGTCGTTGAGCGACGACGCGTTGCCCGCGGTCACCGTGCCGTCCTTCTGGAACGAGGTCCGCAGCCCGGCCAGCTTGTCGATGCTGCCGCGGCCGGGCTCCTCGTCGGTATCGACGCTGATCTCGGCCTTCCTGTCGGCGACCTTCACCGCGACGATCTCGGGCTTGAAGTGGCCCTGCTTGATCGCGTCCTGGGCGCGGCGGTAGCTCTCCGCCGCATGCTCGTCCTGCACGCTGCGCGGGATCGCCTTGTCCTTCGCGCACAGCTCGGCGCAGTTGCCCATGTGCTGGTTGGAGTACGGGTCCCACAGCCCGTCGTGGACCATCGAGTCGACCGTGTCCAGCGGACCCATCTTGACGCCGCCGCGCAGCCCGCGCACCACGTGCGGCGCGTTCGACATCGACTCCATGCCGCCGGCGACCGCGATCTCGGTCTCGCCGGCCGCGATCGCGCGGGCCGCGCCGATCACCGCCTCGAGCCCCGAGCCGCACACCTTGTTGACGGTCACGCACGGCACGCTCTGCGGCAGCCCGGCGCCCAGCGCGGCCTGGCGGGCCGGCGCCTGCCCCGCGCCGGCCGGCAGCACCATGCCCATGTGGACCAGGCCGACATCGCCCGGCGCGATCCCGGCGCGATCGATCGCGGCCTTGATCGCCGTCGATCCGAGCTTGGTGGCCGGCACCGACGCGAGCGAGCCCAGAAAGCTTCCGATGGCGGTGCGCGCAGCACCGACGATCACCACGTCACGCATGCGCTGGGGATACCCTGCCGCTCTGGAATGCGTCAAGGCGCCGGCCGAACCGCCGCGGCCTGGGCAAACCGCTGATGGTCCAACCACTTGCATTCGCGGGCGCCGAGCTCGGCCGCGTACGCTTCAGCGCGTCCCGAGAAGCTCGATGCGAGCCGTCACGATGAGATCGCGAACCGAGGAGATATCGCGGCGCAGCGCATCCGCGGGAGGATCGGCGGGAATGCGGCCGCCCGGTGTCGGATAGCGGAACGCGGTCGCATATGCGGAATAGCCCATGAATGGTTGCAACCGAGCAGGCCAACCGTCCTCGTCGGAGAAGCGCCTCGATAGCTCCTCGAGACGGTGCTCGATCCCCGCCTCGATGCCGCGAGCCAGCAGCAGTGCTTTCGTGATCTTCTCGATGGCTTGCTGGAGGTGATAGGCCGCATATCGGTTGCCACCAGCGAGCAGAAGCTCGGCCGCCTCCGCGTCCTTGGCCGCGAGCTCGAGATACGCTCGAACGCGCTTGTCAACGCTCATAGATCTTGCGCCCGCGCAGGGTGGCAGCCCGGGGCAGCGAGTCGATCTCGTGCTTTTCCTCCTCGAACTCGCTGCGCGTACACGGAATGATGTCCGCAGTGACGCGAACCTCCCAGCCGAGCCGCCAGGCGCGCACGGGATCCAGGTCGGACTCGGGAGTTCCATCCGGCATCACCACGAGCAGGTCGTAGTCGCTCGTCGGACGCGCGCGGTTCTCAGCGCGGCTTCCGAACAACCACACCTCGAGCGGACTCATGACCGCCACGACGTGGCGAACGAGCCGCTCCAGCGGGCCGTCGACCGCTTCCCCCGTCGTGGATGAGACAGCTCCGTGCGTCATGCTCGCTCTCGAGGATACGCTACTCCGCTCGCGGGAGGTCGTTCTGCTCGTCTACTCGACGCCGTGCATCAGGCACGCCGATGGCAGCTCGGTCTCGCCGAGCGCGCGGTGGGCGCGGCACAGCATGTCGGTGACCTCGCGGACCAGGGCGTGCTTCGGGTAGCGGCCGAGGAACTGGCTGCCGAGCTGGACCACGGCGCGCGGATCGGCGAGCACGCTGCCGTGGATCCGCATCGCCTCGGCGATCGCGATCGGCGACCAGACCGCGTCGGCGCGCTTGCCGAGCTCGTCGAGGATCGCGAGCGCGTCGCGCGGGTGGCCCTGGCCGCGGAGCTGTCGGGCGCGGCGCCAGCGGTCCTCGGCGGTGGCCGGCGCCGACCGCGGCCGGGCCGCGTCGCTGCCCTCGGAGGTACTGCCGTCGCTGCCGACCGCGCTGCCCGCGGTGTCGCTGCCGGGCGAGTCGCTGCCGGACGCGCTGCCCGCGGTGTCGCTGCCCGCGGCACTGCCCGGGCCGTCGCTGCCGGTCGCGGTGCCCGGGGCGCCGCCGGTGCGGCCGCCGGTCGGTGCGGCCGATGCGGCCAGCGCATGACGCTCGAGCTGCTGCGCGGCGGCGTCGATCGCGGGGCTCGACGGGCTCGCGGGCCACGACTGGCCGGTCGACACGCTGTGATCGCCGCTGCGATCGCGGACCTCGACGCGGCCCTCGTGCACGATCGCGTAGGGCTGCCGCGACGGCGGCATCACCAGCGTGTAGACCGTGCCGGTCGCGGTCGCCTCGAGCGCATCCGCGGTCATGCGCAGCCGGTGCGGCGACGCGCCGGGATACAGCCGCGCGGTGACCGCGCCCGAGACCACCGAGATCTCGGTCTGCTCGGCGGTCGCCGCGACCACGGCGTAGACCGCGCCCGGCGAGGTCACGATCGCGACGCGCGATCCGACGCCGACGATCGGCGCCGCGATCGCGTCGCTCGGCCCCGGTGGTGCACCGCGCAGGGTCAGGATCACGAGCACGGCCGCGGCCGCGGCGGCGAACGACGCCGCGATCGGCCACCAGCGAGGCAGCCACGGCGCGCGCCGCGCCGTCGCCGTCCATCGCACGCACTCGTTGGCCCGCAGGCGCACCACCGCGTCGTCGATGCGCAGCCCGCGGGCCTGAGCGATGGCCTTGTCGAGCATGGCTTCGGCGGATCGAGTCATGGACGCGCCTCCGCGGTGGAGCGGCCGGCGGTCGCCATTGTGCGCGGCGATCGGCAGTGGTTGTCAATGTGCGGCATCGCGCTCCAGCTGCGCGAGCAGCTCCTGTCGGGCGTGGCGGTACCGGCTGGCCGCCGTGTTGGGGCTGGTGCCCAGGACTTCGCCGGCCTCCGTGGCCGAGCAGTCGAGGATGGCGAACAGCACGAACGCCAGGCGCTTCTTGAGCGTCAGGCTGCCGAGCGCCTTGATCATCAGGACCAGCTCGCCGCCGCCCGCCGCGCTGTCATGGCCGTAGATCGACTCGCCGATCGCGCGATCGAGCTCCTCGACCTGGTGGCGGCGCTCGCGCCGGGCGTGCCGGACGGCGGTGCGCGACGCGATCGCCAGCGCCCAGGTCGCGATCGACGCCTCGCCGCGAAACCCGGGCAGCGCGCGGTGGATCCCGAGCATGCTCTCCTGGACCGCGTCCTCGACCAGCGGGCTGAACCCGAGCACGAAGCTCAGGTGCTTGTGGACCAGCGGGAACAGCGCGCGAAACAGCTCCTGCAGCGCGCCCCGGTCGCCGGCCACCGCCCGCTGTGCGAGCGCGTGGAGGCCCTGGGGCCCTGCGCGGTCGGCCGCCTCCGCGGACTCGTCCTCATCCACCAGCGCCGACGCCGGCCAGATGTTTTGACGAGTTTTCTCGACCGCGGGCACTAGAGGGACAAGAAATCACATGACGACGATCAGACACAAGACAATGATGTTGCTGCTGCCGACGATCTGCCTCGCGCTGTCGCTCGGCGTCGCGCGCGCGGAGCCTGCCGCGGACGCGCTGCGCGGCCGGGTCGAGGACGAGCTGCTCAGCGACGGGATCTCGCTGGCCCGGCTCGGCCAGCGGCTCGAGCTCCGCGCCACCGGCACCGCGCTCGAGGTCGTGCTCGTCGATCGCGACACCGGCAAGGTGGTCGCGACGCGCGCGGTCGACAAGCTGCCGGCGGAGCAGACCGCGGCGATCGCGCAGCTGACGGTCGTGGTGTCCGACCTGCTCCGCGAGCGCGGCCTGATGCCCGCGACGCGGACCGGCGGCAACTGGGCTGCGACATTCTCGTCGGCCGCGGTGGTGGCGTATCACCGGCCGACCTCGGTGGCGGTGGTCGCCGTCGCCAAGCCGGGCGTCCCGGGCGCCGAGACCCGCGCCGCCGCCGCCGCGCTGGTCGCCGCGTACCGCGCCGCGGGCGTCGCCAAGGTCAGCGACGGCAGCTCGCTCGGCGAGATCGCCGAGGCCGAGGACGCGGCGATCGTGACCCGCGCCGCCGCGCTCGCGGTCGACAAGGTCGCGATCGTGCGCGCGTTCGTCGAGGGACCCTCGGTGCGCGCGATCGTGACCGTGTACGGCGCCGACAACCAGCTGGTCACCGGGTTCTCCGCCGTCGCCGGCCAGGCGCTCGCCGCGCCGCCCGCCGCCGCGCCGGGCAACGACGGCAGCGTCGCCGACCAGATCATGCGCACCCGGGCCGCGGGCACCGGCGAGCCGCCGACCGACAAGGACGGCGTCGTCCGGCTGTGGGTGCAGTCGAGCGAGCCACAGATCCAGCTCCTGCGCACCAGCTTCGCACGCGTCCAGGGCGGCAGCGGCAGCGGCGGCACGGTCGGGTTCTCCAGCATCGTCTGCCGCGCGCCGTGCGGCGTCGTCGTCGATGGCTCGCTCGGCGAGGCGTTCACGTTCGGCATCCAGGAGTCCCCGAGGACCAACCAGTTCCAGCTGGTGGGCTGGAAGGGCGACGTCACGGCGCACGTCAAGCCGGCCAGTCCCGGGTTGCGACTGGGGGGCTTCACCTTGCTCGGTTTCGGCGGCGTCTCGCTGCTGTCCGGCACCGTGTTCGCGCTCTCGGGGGCGCCGAACTCGGACACGTTCAGCACGGTGACCATCGTCAGCGGTGCAGCGGCCTTGCTCGCCGGCTACTGGATGTTCCGCGCCGGTGCGCCCGAGATGTCGCTGACGCAGGGCCGGCCGCAGTGACCTCGAGGCCCGGCCGGCGAACGTGCGGTGCCGCCGCCGGCGTGGCGGTCATCGCGGCGCTCGCGGCCGCGCCGGCCGCCGCCGCCGCGGATCCGCTCGCCGATCTCGAGGCCGCGCAGCAGGCGCTGTGCGATCGCGTGGCGCCGTCGGTGGTGTACCTGAGCACCGAGTCCGGCATCGGCAGCGGGTTCTTCGTCGCGCGCGGCCTGATCCTGACCAACCGCCACGTGGTCGGCGCGGCGTCTACCGTCGAGGTCGTGCTGCACGACGGCCGCAAGCTCGGCGGCACGGTGATCGAGCGCGCCGCCGGCGACATCGACCTGGCGCTGGTGCGGGTGCCGGCCGGCGACGTCGAGCCGCTCGAGCTCTCGCTGCCCAGCCCGCGGGTCGGCGCGTGGATCGCGTCGGTGGGCCACGGCGTCGACAGCCCGTGGACGTTCACCACCGGCATGGTGTCCAACGTCTACAAGAACCGCGCCGGCTGGCCGGTGATCCAGACCCAGATCCCGCTCAACCCCGGCAGCTCCGGGAGCCCGATCGTCGATCGCCGCGGCAAGGTCGTCGGCATCGTGGTCAAGGGCGTGACCGACGCCAACAGCGTCAACTTCGCGATCGGCGCGCGGGTCGCCGCCCACGAGCTCCACGGCCTGCCCGGCGCGGGCGGTGGCCTGGTGATCCGCGCGCCCGCCGGCACGCCGGTGTTCGTCGACGGCCAGCTCGCCGGCAAGGGCCCCGAGCTCGCGGTCGAGCTCGAGCCCGGGCCCCACAAGATCTCGGCGATCGTGGCGGGCACGCTGCGCGAGCGCACTGTCCAGAGCCCGAGCCGCGACGCGGTCGATCTGCGCTGAGCCGCCGCGCGTTGCCGTTCGAGGCAGTTCAGGCGCCGTGCGTCCGGGCGCGCGCGACGATCGCCGGCAGGCGCTCGAGCACCGCGTCGATCTCGGCGGCGGTCGTGGTGCGGCCCAGGCTGAACCGCACCGCACAGCGGGCCTGGTCCGGGGACAGCCCCAGGCCGAGCAGGACCGGCGACGGCTGGATCGATCCGGACGTGCAGGCCGCCCCGGTCGACGCCGCGATGCCCGCGAGATCGAGCGCGATGACGATCGACTCGCCGCGGGCCCCGGCGAACCCCGCGTTGACCGTGCCGCCGACCCGAGCCGCGCCGTCCCCGTGGATGCGCACGCCGGCCAGGCCGCGAAGCCCGGCCTCGAGCCGGTCGCCGAGCGCCCGGACCGCCGGCCAGTCGGCCGGATCGGTGGCCGCGGCGGCCGCGCCGAGGCCGATGATGCCGAGCGTGTTCTCGGTGCCGGGCCGGCGGCCGCGCTCCTGGTGGCCCGCGTCGACCAGCGGCAGGCCGTCGTCGCAGGCGATCGCGAGCGCGCCCGCGCCCTGCGGTCCACCGAGCTTGTGCGCCGAGATCACGAGGGTATCGGCGTCGAGCCCGGCGACCGGCAGCTTGCCGGCCGCCTGGACGGCGTCGACGTGGACCAGCGCCCCCGCGGCCCGGGCGGCGGCGACGACCCCCGGATCGGCGAGGGTGCCGAGTTCGTGGTT
>Ga0307515_10025751_pt1 | contig 10160 bp, 14 predicted proteins | sample 17_EM_MG_FD_194513 | JGI IMG/M metagenome (GOLD analysis project Ga0307515, IMG submission 194513) | Populus trichocarpa ectomycorrhiza microbial communities from riparian zone in the Pacific Northwest, United States - 17_EM | ecosystem: Host-associated > Plants > Roots > Unclassified | place...
TGACCGGCTGTTCGACGAGCTAGGCTAAGGGGTAGCGGTGCGTCCGTAACGTACAAGGCTGTCAACGGAGTGAAGCGGTGGATGGGGGGAGGGCTATGGATCTTTAGTAATAGGACTTGTGGATTAATAGAGGTCCCGCCCTTTGGTCGAACTTGGTGGAAATGGAATGGGAGCGAAGAGGACGACTGTTGGATTTGCTAAGTCCGAATTCTCATGTCTCGGCAGCTTTCGAATGGCCCCGTCCCAGCAGACAAATATAAACACTAGCGCCCCAGCATTCCAGGTGCCCAGCAAATACTTCCACGGCATGACAGTGCGACAGACGTTCGAGAAGTATAAACGCCCGTCACAGTGTCTGACGGTTTTGCTGATGAGGTAATGGTGGCGGGATAGTGGTTTCGTAACTAAACACTATGTGCTTTGTGTTTACCATGTCGGCTGCTCACTCTCTTGCCCCAACTCCCTCATTGCCCGCCATCCTGTATCATGACCTTCGAACCCTGGGCGGTTGGCGATACATTCCCCAATGTCGGGTCTCACCCAACGGCAACCGCAGCGTTGAACGCCGACATCGGAATCCTCACTGCCGCCATTGAAGGACGCGCTAGAAATCATTCCCGTAAAAGTGCTGTTTGAGTCCACTATCGTTGTTTTTAGGTCTCGTCAGGGTGGGGGTTATCGTTCTGCTCCCTTTATTCTACTCATTTCTCGGCGATACGGTCAGGACGAGATGGTAGACGACGATGCGTTTGTAGAACTGGCAAAGTACTGCGTCCGAGCGTGCTACGTGTTGGAGACTGCGACAGAAGGGAGGGACATGGATAGCCTGAACGGACCTACCGAGGAGGCAATTGAGAGTTCAGAAAAGTATGTCGTTCCGGTTTAACCCTCTGTCGATTATAACGGTGGTATCAGGATCATGCGTTCCATCCAGACTAACTTAGAGGCCTGCAGACACGCGTCCGGTGTCAACCATCTCTGGGAGCGGCACTCTGGGTCTACCGGGGCATGTCCCATCCTGTGGGAGATGGAGATCCAGAAAACCTTGGGGATTTTCGATGTATGTGGTTACCACTTCGAAGTAGAATCGGTTTTTTGACTTTTGTCCCCACACGCCAATCTCATCGACCATCTGCTCAATATAGGCCATGCCAGTATTTCCTGTTACTAAATTCCTGGGAGCTGTACGACAGGCGATCTCGTGGATGTAGCCTCCAGGCACCAGCCGGACCACCCCCTCCCCAGACTTCAGCGAACGGGCCTTGCGATGTTTGATCAGTGGCACAACCTCCCCAAGTGAACTTTTCTCACCCATCGAGTCAATCTTCTCTAGCGAGAAGGCGACCGACATGGTTGGTTGTCTCCAAGGGAACAACGCTCAGACCTTCATCGACATAACCGACGAGGCACGTTGTCGTTCTTTCGTTCTCGAGGGATCAAGCGATTGACCTCGCTCTCGGTCTTCTGCGTCCTGATAGGCGTCGGAGACTCTTGATCTCGCGCCAGAAACGCGGAAGAGATGTCCGAGGTCATTATACGAGATGTGTGCTGGCCACGTCCTGCTTCCTGGATCACTGCAGATCGAGCTACCCGGCGTTTCAATGGGGGTGCCTCTGTGCCGTGGTGGGTTTGTAGATGTGCGGAAGCGTGAATATTGAGGGCAGGACGTCGCGGTCAAGGTGCTGAGGAGATACGCTGACAGTGATTTGCAAAATTTTACCTGCGTGAGTCACCAGCATAGCTACCGGTTTCTTTTCATTGACATACTCGCCGTGATCCACTTAGAGGTTCTGCAAGGAGTTCGTAGCATGGAGAGGACTCCGTCATCCGAACGTGTTGCCCCTGCTGGGAGCGATGATGTCTGGGATACAGTTCGCGATGATGTCGGAATGGATGCCAAATGGCAACATCGACCAACTTGCGAAGGCCCGTCAGATTACAAATCGGTTCGAGCTTACTTTTCCACCTGGTTTCCTGACATTCTCAATTATCGACGATGATGCTATTTCCATAGCTGGGAGACGTCGCGAAGGGATTGGTCTATGTGCATGATCATCGAATGGTCCACGGAGATCTTAAGGGGGTACGTTTTCGAGAGGCAAGACTCGCTCTCCAACTTTAACGGAGATTGTCAAGGCCAATATTCTTATCGATGGAGCCGGCCACGCCCGTCTAGCAGACTTTGGCCTACTTGTTAAGGTGCCGCACGGCAGAAGACGATGTGATTTCGAACGATCTGAACCGATAGCCTTCACTGTGAACGGCGTACCTGGCATAAATATGGGAGATGCGCTTCGCAAGAAATTCACAGGTCTCGACGGCCGGGACGATCCGATGTTTGGAAGTGCAGTTAGGGCCATTTCTTGCAGGTTTCTGGTATGATTGTTCTCGTAATTTCTACCTCGTATTAGGGCTGATATCGATTCAAGTTCCCTGGGTACCCACTGGACCGCTCGAGTGAGGTGATGATCGATGACTACCGGCCCATTCGTGCTGTCGCCTGCTAACCGCGGATGCGGATCTCCACCTTGGCTTGGACGAAGAAGCGTGTCTCGATAACTCGCAGCAAGCTTGTGCACCAGGTCGCCAAGCGGCTCGACCGGTACCTTAAATCCATGGCTGTAGGTCCACATCACCATGGAATCCCCCATCGTTCGTAGCTTACAACCGGATCACAGGGGTACGCCATGGACGGATCCATCGATCAACAGTGGAAAATCGGTGAGGGATTGATGGACCTCGAGCATATGCACCTGCTGTCTCGTGTCTGTTTCTACCGGGTCGTTTCAGCCGGAGATCTGGATCCTTACTACTTGATATAAAATCCGCGTAGACAGGCAGGATGTGAACGCCGTATCTCGACCATGCGTTTTAGGGTAGACGCTGTACAACTGACATCCGATACAAACGGTTTCTTGCCATGAATGGTTGAATCCCACGAACGTCCATGAACGTGTCAGGCCGCCAACAAGACGCGTGTTTCTAGGAGATCCTCTTTGGCCGTATTTCTCAATGCGCGGCGTCAGCCTCGTGATAGACATTGGCATCCCGTTTTAATATGATAGAATATCACGTATCTGATTCGAAGAATAGATCCACGGGACCAGGCGTGGAGAGGGATATTGCGGACACGTGAAAAAGTCATCAGGCGAACTCTCGTCGCACTGCAAATCGCGAAATAAATAAATAAAACTCGACAATGCCGTGCTTTAGATAAACGTCCGTACACTAACAACCGAAGGGGCCTGCTCGTTGGACCAGTAGAAGACATAAAAACAACTTGGGGGGCAATGAGAAGGGTGAAAGGAAATATGACGGCAATGAAAGAAGGGGGAAGCGTTCGAACCGACGAATGGTACGTATAAGGAAGGGGGATAACAACCGAGTATTCCAGACAATCGACTGCGGATACGGCGTAGGGAGCGCACACACGAATATTGGGTGAAATCCTGCGCGTGTCCACTGGAGTTAGAAGGTCGAAAAGGTTGATCAACCTGGGGGACATACAGGTCGGGATCTCCGGTGCTTCCGGGATTTCCTTCAATACCCTCCTGAGTTTCTCATATTGTCCCTTTCTCCTCTGTAACTCCTCCTTCCTGAGGTCCGGCGTGTCACGTTGAAGGTACTCCAACCCTTTGTCCAACTCCCCGATTACTTCGTCCAACCGTTGCACGAGTTCTGCCCGGTGGGAACTCGCCTCGACTCCGCTGAACTCCTCACATATGCATTTGCACATCATGAGAAAACCAGAATAACGGAGGGAATCCCACTCCGACCAGACGACGAGCAAGTAGGACTTGAGTATCTCGATGTTCTTGAGCCCTCGGACCTGCTGCATTACATCTGGATGACTTCCCACGCAGCGTCCCCGACAGATGGGTGGTAGGGAAGGCCGTAGTGTCAACCACGACCAAATGTCGCCATGGTTTCCTGTTGGTGGCAATTCAAAGCACACGATTTGTAGTAGTGCATCGACAATGCTCGAAGCGACCTCTTTCTCCTTTGGAATCGCGGATGCTGTTTCCACCCACGCCCGAACGAGACTCCGGACATCCCACCATCCCCAGGGTATGTAGGGCGACGCAAGCATTGAGACTCGTTTTAGGGAAACTTCGCTTGTGTCACTGAGGAGTGTGTTCATGAACGGTTGAATGCAGTCCCACAGGAATTCATCCGACTGTAAGGCCTTGGCAGCGTGCAGGAATACAGTAAAAGTCGTTGGGTGTTGCCTATATCGCTCCTGCCGCACCGCATACGGAAAGAGCGCGGTGATAGCCTTGCGGTTGCGGTAGATGGTAGGCCGGTCATGAGCATTGGCCCAGGTCGTGATTCGCCTGGTTATCAGATGCAAGATTTGCTCTAGCTGTGCACTGATACTAGGTCAGAGCGATGATCACTTGCTTAATACAAACGCACCTCTGGTCCGGGGGTTTATGGTGATGATATCTGGGACATCACATCCCAGATTAATTGCAATAATTGATAAGGAATCGGTGATAACAGAGACTGGGGGTAGGGGATCGCGAGATAGAGAGTGAAGTGCGAAGCGGAGGAGCCATCGGGGTACTTTCGCAGGCTCGCTCCTTTGGTATTCGGATCGTGCAAAGTTTGTGAGAACACGTGCAACTTTGATGTGCTCATCACTGGGTGGTTCGTAGTCGTTCCATTGGACTCGCCACCGGGCACGGCGCTGAGGAAAGGGGAGGACTAGGCCTTCTGTACGGTTTGTATGGAGTGCACTGTGGATTATACCCAAAGTGTGGGGAAGCAGAGGGTCATCAAAACTGATTTTGGACGGGATGGTCCTGGTGTATCGCCGGCGGATGTTCTCGAGGGTTTTTGGCATTGGATCCATGACTACGAGGTGGGAAAGCATGTGCAGACAAAACAGGGAAGACGTTGCTGTGAGCTCTTCTAACCCTTGTACGATTTTCATGTTTCCATTTGTGACTTTGACGCAATCGAGAAGCGTGTCAAACCAACCTGCAGCAGCCTGGATGGGGTGTGAGTCATCCAGTGTCGTTGTTGCGAGGTACTCCAGGGCCGACCGACGAACAGGTTCATCCACCGAGATTTGGAGTGTCCATGAGATGCAACGCAGGTCCAAAACATGCACAAGCATTTGCTGCTTGGCCTGCAGCTCCAATCGCGCCTGGTTAAGTAGATGAGTAAGGTTGACCGACAACCGGGCCATAACCCTGCAAGCATCCGCAGCCAACCAAAAGAGTAATAGGGGGACGGTGAGGAAAAAGATTTGTAAGAGTTCGATGGCAGTAGTGAGTGGCGAATGGCATCTGAGCTCGACACGTATCCGCGTGAGATTGTGAACTATCGTGGTGAGGATGTCGAGGAAAAAGGACTTTTCGATAGAAGTGCAGAGAAGTGAATGGAGCACGGCAAGGACACGAGGGAGATTACGGAAGATATGTGGAATGCGGCGGAGTATATCTCGAATGGAGCGAATTGTATCTTGGATCCAGTAGAGGATATATGGGATACGACCGAGGGCATCTGGGATGTGACGGAGGAAATCTGCAGCTGGAGTTTGATATGGGCAATTCACAGAAGCCACCCCCGCGATGACAATGAACAGATAGAAGAGAACGCCAAACGAGGTGACGCCAACGACAACCGATGCTACCGTCGTGTTGTACTCCCAGAGGTAGCGAGAGAGAGCACAGCCGAGCAGCAGGAGCGCACCCTGCAACATCAACGGCAGTGACTCCATCACATAGTCGAAATACCAGTTGGCAATCCCGTCAAGCTTCCGCTGCCGGTATCGGCTCCGCTCGACGATCGTTCCTCGCACGTTGACCGGCGCGCATCGGTTGAGCCATTGTTTGCCGAGCATCGCCAGGAGGGCGGAGAGGAGAGAAACACAAAAGCTTGCCACGAGGATCGTCTGGACTTGAACCATTGTATGCGGGGTTCCGGCCCGCTCTGGGACGGTGGGAGCCTCACCGCCGAAGGCAGTGCTGTTCATGGTGTAGATCATGACACGCATCAGAGCATTCGTCTCTTCGTTCAGGTTTGGCTGGAACCCCGAATGGACCACGATGATGAACGCGGAAGTCACGGCGGAGAACAGACCGGCCTGTCGTCTAACTTAGCACGCGTGTGTCTGGACAACGTGGAAGACTCACGAATATCAAGGTGGTGTTGAGGTCTTCGTCGTATTTCTTCATGAACTCCTTGTCGTACTCCTCGGCCTCCTTTCGGTAAATCTTGTAGAATCGAGTGCGAGGGTCCTCCTGTTGTGACACTGGACTTTCCGTCTTTCTATGCGATGGATTGGGTATTTGTATGGCTGGTGGAGGGGAAGCGATGCGTACCCTTCCGTCGTCTGTCCCGTCAATCCCCTGGCATCCCTGTCCTCTTGCAGACTCCCTCGATTCTGGCTGTGATCAGAGATCAGAGGGATTCAGAGCCGGAGGAATGCAAACCATACCGTGATGGAGAACGGTCTCGAGGGTCGGGTGCATCTTTTTGTTCGTCGCTCGAATTCCTGTGTTCCCTGAACATAGTCTCAGTACCCGATGAGGTTGTTGGCCCGCCATACAACGCCTACCTCCCGGGGTCCCTTCTGGTGGGCGTGCGTGAATCTTCATCGATTAGATCGTCTCGGCTACGACCTCGACCGTGAGCCTGCTAAGCTACGCTGCGATGGAGATAAGAAAATTCACTGCACGACCAAGATACCACTCGGGTCCGCCATGGTGGGCTGCTTCGGTTTTGTTCACTGAAGGATGCGAGATGGCAGTAGTAATTCGAGGGGACGGGCGCTGAGTTTCTGGCCACGATGTAACAGCATTCCACTGCCAGATGCAGTCAAGCCCCGAGCATCGGCACGATCCGAATTAATTTCGTCCAGGCCGTCGGGGTAGCAGGATTGATCGATCCGTTCTGGCGTCACCGACTTCAGGTGGGCGCGGGAACAAGAGCATTAAACGATGGGTACGGGTAGGATGGGGTATGGAATGTGCGAACACGGGCTTGAAGACCGTGTGTTTGACCGGTTCTGATGGCTCTGCCGTTCGGCTGTGGGGCCTTCGTAGGGTTAAGGATGGCGATGTGGTTTTGGTGGTAGCGAAGCCGGAAGGACGACCGTCTATCAGGCTGTGGCAAGGACACCAGTGGGAGAACCCAGTAAAGCTGCGATTTCACCACGTCCTCTGAAGACGACTGCCCTGCGAGTAGTTGAGTACCGACATGTCGATCTCTTCTGTCGTTACACGCTACCTACGATGTGTGCTATAGGTCATTAGTGCCCCCAACAAGACGACGGGTCAACGGGATCTCACCACAGGTTGGTGTACATGTCATGATCACGGACGTCCTCTGGCGATCTCGCGCCCTCCGGCTCCCCATCGGGACTCCGATTGTGGCTGGCATTTTTCCTGGGAGGTACCAAATTGCGTCACCCACATCGCTTCGTAGTTAGAACAAGTTTTGTGTGGTTCGCGGTAATCCCGTTTCATCTGCAGTGACCCGTCATTCGGTCCCTCTCATCCTATATCTGCGTCATTCCAGAATTCGGAAAGCGACAGATATCGTGTGTATGTTCCCATAGGGAGTCTATTGCTTCTTAGATATGTAGACGTCCTTGGATCGCGCCGTGTTCTTCGGTGCGGAGCCGCCACCTAGCCGCTATAGAACCAGCAGGATACTCATCACGACGCAGTCCAAGTAAGCTACATGGAGGGCACGCGACATCTACCAGAAAACGGAGTAGCACGGATACTCAGAGACCTAGGCCCGCAATTTTCCCCTCAACCTCCGCTGGGTTGTTCAAGGTACTGCAGGAACAGCTCTCCGTCGCCGTCGTCAGTAATACTCGCATTTAGCGCGTCCAGGGTTGTCAAACAATCTCAGGGGCTTCAGCACCGACCCAGCGATTGATTTTTCTCAATTGCCCCTTCACTTCTGAATTCGCCCAGAGACTCCGACCGGTTTTTCCGTGAGGGCCACACAAGCTGCCTTGCGAGCCACGTTCCGGTGTTGCTTTATCGAGGGGGTTGACGCGCCAGAAGACAACGGAATGTAAGATGCAGTGGTAACGAACAGGACACAACGAAAGTACTTACCTGCAGTCTGCGCGATGCTTGGGGTTTGGGATCCCATATATCCATCGTGGTCGAACAATTGCCAGCGGCGGTCGTGGTTGCGTCGGTAGGCGTAGGCAGTAGGTACCACATGCCTTTTGTACCATGTTTCCTTACGGTGAACTGCGAAGATAGTTCGGGAAAATAAACATGGAAACCAGCTCGTGCGCAGACACTTAGCGGCCACTCCAGTACGCCTATCACAGCTCTGAACCTCTCCGAGCCACATGAGACATCGTTCTCCGTCGTGCAGAAGGTTCTCAGTCCAAGAACCGAGACATCGGTCTTCGTCGGGCAGGAAGGCTAATCCAAGAACCGGAGGTTGGAATGTTTGATAACCTTGGGGACGACTTTGGCTTTGAGGTCTCGATCCGTGTTTGTTGGTGAAGACAGGGAGGGAGGAGAGAAAGTAACGGGAGACGTGGATGTTTCACAGGAGACGGAGGATGGACAGAAATGCTTCGGGGGCTCACGCGTTTGCAAGGGCAATTTCTTCTCGCGGAGGTGGTACAAACAGTAAACAAACAAATGCGTAACACGAGACATATGATGATCGGGTGGACGGACCTGGGACGGGCTTTACCGTTCGGCGTTGATGCGGAGGATGGTGCAGCTTGTTTGCGAGTCTCGTTGGCCCTCTCTCCCCTCAAGCCTCCCGCTCTCCATACCTCCCTTTTGTCCCACTATTCTCCCTCTCCATCTCTCATTCCCCGCCTCTACTCACCATCTGCCTCTACTCCCCCGTGTCTCTATCCAATATCCCCGCAGAAAAGTCAGCCTGGTGACTATCTGCCCATCCGTGCTGTCGCCCGCTAACCCCCTTCGGATTGGGCGAATCGTGTCCCGGCAAACTCGCGTACACGGTCGCCAAGTAGCTCAACAGGTACCTTGAATCCATCGTGTAGGTTTACATCGCCTCAGAACCTCCCGTTGTTCGCGGCTTACAACTAGACTTCAGGGCCACGCCATGGACGGATTCACCCATCAACAGTGGAAGATTGGCGAAGGATTCATAGACCTCGAGCACGTGCACCTGGTCCGTCTCGTTTCTGTTTCTCCGGTAAGTATCGTTCCAGCGAGAGATTTGGTTTCTCATCCCTCGACTTAAAAATCCACATGACAGGTACAGTATGATCTCCCACGGATCGACTACCCATGGATTTTCTTCGTCATTTCTAAGTGTACCAACTACTCGGTGTGTTGATCCTGTCAGGCATCCAGCGCCAGATATCGACCAGATCGGTGCCAACCCACTCACCCTCCGGCCGAAGTGAGACCGAGTTGATCTATCTGGCTGGTAACGTTGGGCGGGCTATCCTGAGGACCACGGACTTGGGGCTTGCCTCTTGGCTGCGGCGCGTTTCTGAGAGTTCCGTGTACCCAGGTGTAGGCCATGCCGGTTCCAGACATCTTGCTGGTGATCCCGCGATGATTCGCTACCCCGACCATCCACACGTCCTCTCGGAACTCACTTCTGTGACATCGCCGTGTGTGACAATTCACACTCCCAAGGAGTGGGCCTTATCGTTATCCTTGTAGCGGGCACCCGACTAAATCCGTCGGGATGTTTCCAGGGAAGTAGTTTGTCTAGGCGCTTTATCCTTCATTAGGAAGGGCGGAGTATCCTCCGCAGAAAACCTATAAAAGACTTTTTACGCTCTTCCCCCAACGACAAGAAACATCGCTATGGTCCCGACGCCGTACTTCACAGGCTCTACCCAGCACTCATCCGATGAGACCCACCGCCTATCGGTTCTCTGTAAGTGCCTTGATCGCTCACCTGTTGTATCACCAGAATTTTGACCCTATCTGTGTCGCATTTCGTCATATCTCAGGATATACCCCCCTTCGTGATCCCTGCACCACCCCAACCCCATTACACTCTCTTCTTGGGAACCCCGATGAAAATTTTCTCGACCCAGGTCCCCTAAGACGCGACTCAGGGTGTGGTTCAAGACACGTATCCCCTGCTCCGACATGCCCAAGACCCCTCGTACGTTCTACCTTGGAACACAATCGCACCCTTCGATAACAGCGTGAGGAATCGCACTCTCCACT
>Ga0307515_10025752_pt1 | contig 10160 bp, 9 predicted proteins | sample 17_EM_MG_FD_194513 | JGI IMG/M metagenome (GOLD analysis project Ga0307515, IMG submission 194513) | Populus trichocarpa ectomycorrhiza microbial communities from riparian zone in the Pacific Northwest, United States - 17_EM | ecosystem: Host-associated > Plants > Roots > Unclassified | place...
CGGAACCCCACCAGCGTTGGTTGTCACACATCCTTCTCTACCGGGCTTGGGATCACCTCTGTTACGCTTCGAAACTTACGGACGACGTCGAAGCGTTTGTCACCCATGCTCTCTCAACTGAGGATGCGGATCCCGCGGACATCACAGATTGCCTATTCATCATCTCTTTGGTGATCGGCCTGCCCCTCCATGTAGATGATCTGGCTGTCGGTGGGTTTCTTGCGGGGCCAGTTGGTCGTGTTCCTGATCATCTTCGATAGTTCCGGGGGCGAGGCACTCTGCACGCGCATTCTCAGAAAACTCAAATCCACATTCGCGGACCATGTCGTACAGGGATACGCTCGTTCCCTCGATAAGGTTAATCGCCCCCTTCCCGAACGAGACCGTCGCCCTGAGCAGCTACGACCTCTTCCACACCATCCTCTCATCTTCCTTTGAGAATGAAGAGAGCTAGGCAGCTGCCGGACTCGCAATCCACGGGGCATACAAATGGGATGACTTCCTTCCGTGGGTCGAAGATCCGGACGATATCATCAGGTTCTTAGCTCATCATTTCGCGATCCAGGCCAAGGGCAAGGACGATATCGCGATACAGCCGATCGAGGATGCGTTGAAAGCTGTTGCTTATGCAAGTGACGAGACTGCGTTGGAGGGTCTCAGGGACTTGGACCATACTGACAAGCTCTTCGTCGACGGTGTTCGAAAGGCATTTGAGGAAGATCGCCCGTTCCAAACGCGCAAAGCTGCGTTCTACGTTATGCCAGTCATCCAGGATCAACGGTTCGACGATTCGTTGGAGGACATTATGTCGGACGGGGAGAAGGACGAGTTCTGCAAGAACTGGGGATCAGCGGTTGACGAAATCGAACGCACTGTGGAGGTGAAGAAGACATCGTGCACGACGTTGTTTGCGATGCTGAACTCCGAGAGGTGGAGGTCGCACACCGTGATGGACAAGCTGAAGCTGATGGAATGCTTCACCGACCTTCCTGAGGACTCCAAATACTTCACCGCGTGCGAGAAGAACGCCTCCGTTCTCCCTTGGCTACGGTCCAGAGCGGATGAAGGGGGCGAGGAGGGTACTAAGGAGCCCAAGCTTTGGTTGACAATTCTCTGGTTGGACTACGCGAATTTGCCGAAGAACGTGATGGACCAGGTCTCGGAGGCGACGAAGGTCGTCATTTCGAAGGCCAGACACGACGTGAAGTTCATTTCTCGCATTATGGCCGCGGAGCCAGGCGGAGTTGGACAAACATGAGGCGACGAGTTTGGAGGACGAGGCGGAGAGGTTGAGGGCGAAGTTGGAGAGTTTGAACGAGAGTATTGAAAGGTTTGCTGATGTGGTTGGGAAGAAATGGAAGTGATCTGTCCGGACTCCGGTGTGGAATTCCTCCATATGGACGGTTTCGATACCTTGTTGTGTAATTGTAGACAATGACGGCGGGGGAGATCCTCAGAGCGGTGTTACCTCAATCTAAAGCAGCTTGGGGGAGGCTAGAGTACTAGTACTACGAGGAGGGCGCGTTCGGGTAGCGTATCGCCGCATCCAGACTCAAGATCAAGGTGAGATCGGTGGAAGGCGCGAACTCGACGGTGAAAGTTGGGCTTCAAGTCACAGGGGTAGTGGAAATGCTCGCCCAGAGGACTCTACAAGTAGCCGTTAAGGTGCGCTCATATGGAGAACTGATATTAAAAACCGATACAGGGGAGAACCCGGGTGAAAAGGACGGACGCTACTACGGTCTAAAACTGATCGCAATGGGTTTTTGCGTGAAACCGACAGGGAGAGAAAGAAAAAATGGGGATGAAAGTGTTACCTGTGGGGGAGACCCATAGGGATCCCTGGCGTGCCTACAGGCTGGACGGCAGGGCGCCGGCGCCGGCATGCCAGGAATGGACCAAAGCCACGAGGCCAATCATCCACTATCGCACACACCATCTGCCCTGACCCAACACCGACATGGACGACATACGAGACTCATTCTCTAGGATGAAGAAAAAGCTTAAACAACCATTTAGAGGGAACAAACCCGAATCAGACAAAACAGGGGCTGACGCTCCCGCGGACGGGAGCGGATCGAACTGGACGTCCACTGTGGTTGCCCCAGCCAAATTACTCCTCCGTGGGGTGAGAGACTCTGCGGACGCCTTCCCTCCGCTCAAATCTGTCGCCGGAGGTCTCTGCTTTATCTTGGAAAATTGCGAGGTATGGCTTACCTCCCACATACACTATCCATAGCGCTTACAAATGCCCCAGCGTACTCAGGCAAATAAGCAAGAAATAGAATCGTTGGCACCCCGGGTCAATGCGCTCGCCGAATCGCTTTGCTCGCCTGTTCCTGAGGGTGATGTCAAGGAGAAAGAGAGGAGAGAGAGGCTGGAAAAGTAGGTCCGCACTCTCCAAAACCCCTGGTCGAGTCTGACAAACAGGGATCGTTAGAAAACTGGGAAAAGTTCTCGAAGAACTCAAGCCGTTGGCAGAGCAAGGGAAGATTGAGGGTTTTTTCAACAACGTTGATAATGCGGGTAAACTTGGCGGTCTGGTTGAGGATATCCGCGACGCGATGATGGAGTATCAGGTATGGATCCACAAACTATTCATCCCCAGCATCCCTGACGCCCGCACCAGACCTCGCTACAACAGGATATCTACAACAAGAGTTGTCGACTCATTGTGAGTCTTGCTCTCTCGCTTTTCGTCCTCGCGGACTGACCGACGGACAGGAATCAGCGGACCTTGCCCTTCTCGACCGGATGTATCACACCCCCGACGCCGGGTACCGCTGTGGGAACAGGCAGGGCTGCCTGAGGGGAACGAGGAAGGATGTCCTCTGGGAGATTGAACGTTGGTTAACGGGTGAACATGACCAACGTGTTTTCTGGCTGAACGGCCTGGCCGGGACAGGGAAATCAACCATCGCCCAAACGTTCGCCGAGACAGCCTTCACGGATGGAAAGCTCGGGGCCAGCTTCTTCTGCTCACGAGACTTCGCCAACCGGAGCAACCTTCAGATGATCTTTCCGACACTCGCCTTCCAGCTTGGCTATCGGTATCCCCTTTTTCGAGAGGAGTTGCTCCAGGTCTTGAAAGCAATCCCTGATGTCGGACAAGAGTCTCTCTGTTCGCAGATGGAGAAGCTCATCGTTGGTCCGCTCAAAGCTACCCGCATTCCAACCCTCATCATAATTGATGCCCTCGACGAGTGCAAGGACGAAGAACCTGCCTCTGCCATTCTTTCCATGCTCTCCCGATACATGGACCAGATCCCCGATGTCAAGTTTTTTGTTACTGGTCGTCCTGAACCTCGGATCCGCTCTGGGTTTCGCCTCCAGTCACTCCAGCCTATCACGGAAGTGTTCAGGCTACATGATGTTGAACGGTCCTCAGTGGATGGCGACATCAGGCTGTTTTTCAGGACTCGGTTGACTGACATCGCCAAAACCCGAAGTGACTGCGACTTCACAGAAGATTGGCCAAATTCATCTGACATCAATGTTCTTTGTGAAAAGGCAGCAGGGTTTTTCATCTATGCCTCAACTGTTGTCAAATTTGTCACATCCAAGATCCGCACACCCATGGAACAGCTGGACCGGATCATTTCACTCCCAGAAAGCACCGCCCATGAAGGAAGGTCTGGGATTGACCTCCTTTACACCCAGGTTCTAGAGCAGGCAGTTGATGATGTAGATTCTGATGACGAAGAAATCCAATCCCGTTTTAAAACTGTGGTTGGTGCAGTGTTGCTTGTGTTTAACCCTCTCTCAGTGAGGGCACTCTCAGACCTCCTAAGAGAACCCAACATCTCCACCACCATCCGTTCCCTCCATTCTCTCCTCCTTGTCCCAGATAACACAGGAGACCCAATCCATCCCCTTCACAAGTCATTTCCAGACTTTATTACAGACTCCAAGCGGTGTAAAGATAAGCAATTTTTTGTGGAGCCTGCAGTTCATCATTCACAAATCTTGTTCTCATGCCTTGACCTGATGGAGGAAAGGTTGAGAAAGAATATCTGTAACCTGGAAGACTATGCTGTTCTCAGTGAGGTCAAAGATCTTTCTACCCAAAAGCAGGAGCACATTGGATATGCTCTGGAATATGCATGTTGCTTTTGGACAAAACATCTTGTGGAGATTCCTGACAGCAGCTCTTGTGTTGGAGAGGTGCAGAGAGCAATTGACAACTTCTTCACAACACATTTGCTGGATTGGATTGAGGTTCTTGCACTTACTGGGAATCTTGGTGTTGGGGTTCATGCCATGAATGACATTGATCAATGGTATGCATTGGTAAGTGCTATGCAGGCTTTTCACTGAGACTTGTGTTAATGTTTATCTAGGCAGGAGTTTTGTGCAAGTGGACAACTGACAGCCAGCGATTTCTGTTGGAACACTTTGACATAATCAACAACTCTCCTTCCCACATCTACCATTCTGCCCTTCCACTTTGTCCTTCCTCATCTTGGCTCTACAAGTGTTACAATGGAGACCACACACTTCAAGTTAAGGTGGTCAAAGGGCTTCCAGTAGAATGGGGAATGTGTTCCCGTACAGTTTCATTGGACACTGTGCCATGGACCCTCTCATACTGGAAAAATACTATTGCAGTTGGGCTCAGTCACAGGAACATCATCATATTCAATTCAATCACAGGCAGCCAGACAGCTACTTTCTCTGGGCATACAGATCAAGTGAACTCTCTTGTCTTCTCATCAGATGGGACATCACTTGTATCTGGAAGCAATGACAAGACTGTTAAGCTCTGGGATATACAAACTGGTGGGGTTGTCAGGACCTTCTATGGCCATGATAACTGGGTTCAGTCTGTTTCCATCTCAGCAGGCTCTACTATGATTGCCTCAGGGTCTTTTGACAACACAATTCATTTGTGGGACATACAAACAGGAGAGTGCCATCACATCATAAAGCAACAAGATGCTGTGTACCATGTTTGCTTTTCTCCTACAGACCCTCAGTACCTCCTATCTTCTTCCAATGTAGAAATCTGGCAGTGGGATATCAATGGCCACCAAATCTTACCTACATTTGATAGTTTCCATGTTTCTTTCTCCCCAGATGGCACTCAGTTTGTTTTGTCCAAGGGGCCAGTTGTCACAGTTCGAAACTCTATTTCCAGAGCAATTGTGGCTGAATTCCATATGCCCAACAGTAAAACCAGGTTCTGCTGTTTCTCCCATAATGGCAGGCTTGTTGCAGTTGCTGCTGGTGACACTGCCTACATCTGGGACATTACTGGTTCAGATCCTCAACTTGTTGAGACCTTTATTGGCCATACCTATCCCATTACCTCCCTTGTATTTTCCTCCCCCTCCTCCCTGATCTCAGCATCTATTGACAAATCAGTCAAGTTCTGGCAGATTGGTGTCCCATCAACAAACCCAGTTGAGACTGATCCAAAGCCTATACCCCTTACCCCAGCTCCAATTGTGTCCATCACCCTACAAGCCAAAGATGGGATTGCTATCTCAAGTGATTTAGATGGGATAGCGAGGATCTGGGACATCTCAACTGGCATCTGCAAGGCTTCCTTCCAAACTCCAGCTAAAGACTCCTACTGCAGAGATAGCAGGCTGATTGATGGCAGGTTGATCTTTGTTTGGCATGCAGCTAACAATATCCACATCTGGGACCTTGAGGGAGGAGAAGTTGTCCAGTCTATAGACATCTCTTATCTTCATGGCCTCAGGATATCTGGAGATGGATCAAAAATTTTCTCCATAGGAGATAGGTCCATTCAATCCTGGTCTAGACTGACAGGAGAGGTTTTAAGTAGTGTGGATACAGAGGCAGCAGTCTATCAGCGATTCCTAATTGTAGATGGCTCAAAAGTCTGGATCTACCTGTACCCCAAACCAGAATACCAAGGATGGGATTTTGGGACCCAGGGCTTGGCTCCTGTTCAGTTGTCTAATATGCCCCCAGATAAATTCCACCTTACTGGTACTATGCTGTGGGACAGGAGTTTGTCTAGGATCAAAGATACAGTTACTGGGAAGGTGGTTTTTGAGCTGTCTGGGAGATTTGCAAACCCCACTTTTGTAGAATATGATGGTTTTTATCTTGCTGCTGGTTATACTTCTGGAGAGGTGTTGATTCTAGATTTCAATCATTTGTCCCTCTAGCAGAATCTGATACTCTATGCACTCCATTCACTTCTACCTTGTTCTATGTACCAGTAGTCTCAGTGCCAGTCAGACATCTCATTTACAATTCACCAGAAAGGTTGGAGAGATTGTCAATACAATGTATACATGCAATGAGTCAAGTATATACGTACCTGGGTAATTCATGCCTATGATAATTTGTGGAAAGACCTTGAGCAGAAACAAAAGAGTAGATTGTATGACAATGGCATGGATGCAAAGTAGCAAAGGTAAGACAGATAAGAAAGTGTAAGCCATCAACATGGATAAACAGAGACCAAAGTTAACCCATATTGGGGTGACAAGGGGGACTCTCAACTATTGAAGGTTTTCAATCAATGTACTGAAAGTAATGGCTGTCAGGTCAGTAGGCTATGTGTTGAACTGAGCCAACACATGTGAGAATGGGTGACTGTCCATAAGGCCACATTGTGCACACATGAACCTAGGTGATCATCCAAGGACTTTCAAGGGACTATGAGAATCCCTTCCATTGTGTTGGGCTGCAGATATTACATGCATCTGGAATAGCAATGCTGTGGTGGCTATCTTGTTAGAAAACCAGCCAATCTTCCAGATTACTGGGGTTGGGAGGGACTAAAACCTCACCCACTTCAACCCTACCAGATACTGGTGTCACCCCTACACTCAATTTCTTGGTTTGTACGCTATGTGTAGAGCGCACAGATATTGGGGGGTAGGTCTCGGCTAGCAGAGCCCTACTGGGAATATTTCTAGTGCTACGGACAATCACTCATCTTGCTTCAAACATGTGAACACTAATTATGTACAGAAGAGAGGGAGAGAGAGAGAGGAGATAAACGAATAGACAACCCGAAAACATGAGGAACAGTGAGATGCAACGGAGGAGGAAAAATATCACAGCAATTCCAAAAAGTAATTACAATGTAAATGGTGAGGTTGGCATGGTATGCATGGTGAATGAGGGGAGCAGTGAATGTTACTTGCTGCGGGCGGGGAGCAGATGAAGACAGGCGAGGGCGTGGGGAGATTAACAATGAGAGTCGAGATCGAACTTGATCGAGTGCGGAGAGGGGGCATGGGACGAGCGTAACATAGAAGCAACAACCAAGCTCTACGTGCTGTCACTCTTCATGTGACTCCCCCCAACGCCCGTCTCGATATCCTGGTCCTTTTTGACCGCAGGTAGGCCTCCCACTTGCGCCGACGAATCTGTAATGTCAGACTCATCATCGAGCGGCACAACCTTCGTCAACTCCAAGTCCCCCAGTGACCCATCCGAGACCTGCGTCGTGAGCCGATGCTTCCGATCTCCCTTCGCGTTCAAACCGACCGGGGTTTGTTGTCTGGATCCGACCGTACCGATGACTCCCTCGGACTTGGTGCTGTCCGTGATCTCCGTGCTGCGGGACGTCGGAAGACTGAGTTCAATCCCCCCCGAAGACATATGAACTATCTCGATGTCGGTAACGAGGCTCGGAGTGACAGTGTCCTCTTGCATGAAAGGGTCACCGACACCCAGAACGCGAAGTATGGCGGGGATGACGACGGACATGTTGCACACGATGACTGATACAGCCGCTTCCAAAATCCCTGAGAAGGAAAACAACAAGTTGAGAATTCTAGGGAACGTGTTATATGAGCGAAAGGACAAGGGATTCCGCACCAAAAACACCCTCCCAAACACCTGGGCTGACCATCACCATGACGGCGTGCGCTACCGATGCCAGCGTTGTCGCGATCGACATGGAGAAGATAGGAAGTAAGCGGAAGCGCAACGCCCGGTTGTGAACGCCCCTAATGACCTAAATTCATTGATTAGAGACCGACGAGAGAAGTGGGGAAATTTGCCACACCATCAAGGGACTAGCAATCAAGATGGCATCCGAAGTTACTGTTGCTGAGAATCGAGCTGATGAACAAACAGACAAACTTACGAGGGAAGAGGGTAACTTACCAGCGACCTGGGTGATTGCGACTTCCTCCGGGAGGACACAAGCGACTCCGGTGATCTTCCATTCGGGGTAGACCAACTCACACACCCAGTACATCTGCACGGTTAATATGACAAACAGTAGGACAAAAAACACGGCGACCCCTGAGGGTAAAAAGAATGAGCACAGGATAGAAAGGATTTCGAGGGTGAATTCTCATACATAGCAGTATTTTCTTTTGCAGACGCCAGGGGGTAATCCGAACCAAGGTTAATATAATAGAAACCCTCGCGCCCCTACTCAACGATGAGCCCAATGTTTTCGGTAGGACGAACGAGAGCCTCACCAATTCGGTGCATGATAACCAAAGGTACCAATATAATAGCCAGTAATTGTTCTTCTGCGTGAGGACGATTCTGGAACGGCCGGCGATGAATTTGATGAAGTTCGTCGGTACGCCAAGAATCCAACGACGTACCATCAGCGAGAATGGTGATTCCTAAAGTCACAGAAGAGGAACTGTCAGTCCGAAAGTTTTTACACGCAGCAGGTCGGGAACGGGCGTTGTGCTAACCGATCACGAAAAATACGTAGCAGAGCATACTGAGGAACGCGACGGAATCATCATGCCACCACAGCTTCTTTGTATACCTCGAAAAGCATCTGTAGGAGGTGACGAAGAACGCGACAATGAACAAGCTGATTCCAAGGTCTAGAGAATCACCGGCACCGGTCAGCGATCGGCCGAGCGGAATAATGCAGTGAAAGGCACGTAGCGAACTCACTCCGAACGTCGTACAGATCAGGTCCAGCCATCCCTTGCGCCTCAGTTAAGAAATGGAAAAGGAAAGGAAAGGGGATAGAAGGGTAGGGAGAACGAGGACTGGGGCGAGAGAGGGGGGAGGTGGTTCGTTGGCGATCTTCGGATACCAATTTGACCTTCTTACATAGGTTTAGACCCAGGGGCTCAGACCAACTCCGTGATTTCCAATTCCGCTCTCTCCGTTGAGGCGAGACCGGTTCTTCGCAGCTTATAGCCAACTGAGAACAAAAAAGATCCGGGGGACTTGCGCAGGGAGTTCTAGTGGAGAGATTTTTTGCGTGTTCGACATCGGCGGAGATCTACGTGACATGAGGCAACCTTGATCCGCACCAACTGTAAACTAGGCCTGATCGTTTCGCATGGGTCCAGTAGCCTATCAGTTGGCACGGTCAAACTGGTCTGATTGTATGGACCGATATTGTTCGTGATTTTGGGCCCGCACACGCTATGGTTCGACTTGTTCAGAAAGGGTGACCCGAGACTCGCTTTCGGATTTTGTCAACAGCGCGCCGGCGCCCATCGTGATCCTCACAATCGAGACCAATTTCGGGGCGGCAGATTCAATGTCCTCGAAATCAGTCCCCTCGAAAAATGGAAGCCAATGAATGAGCCATGTCCGCCCGCCGTAGCCAATCGTCCAATCGATCATAAGTTACCATCACCGCATGACGGCAGAGACGTGCAAAGGGCAAACTGGGCGGGGAGGCGCATGAGGTTCGTCAAGAAGACGGTCAGATCTCAGATATCCAGGGGCGGTGGGAGGAGTGGAGGTTCGAACGAGGACATTGTCATTGGTTACATAGCCGACGGCCCCTTCGGTCAAGACTCCAGTTCACGGCGTCCCACTGCAATCATCATTGGAAAAAACAAAAAGCGGGAACAGGCGTATCTATGGCGCGCGCATCACTGCTTAGTGCATCACTATGTGAACACTCTGGCGCCCACCACGAACCCGTCCCTTAGCGAGGACAGTTTTCTCCCGCATTAGGGGGAAGGACGGAGCGAGATCTCGATATGCTTGCGAGTCTAACTCCGCCGAGTCCTCCCTCTATCGTACCGCCAGTTTGTGCGGGTTGAGTATGCGTCGTGCCCCCGTTGCGAAACGGCGCCAGAGTAGTACACCGACCGCATGAAATAAACAGATTGGCAGATCAATCAAATTCTGACTCTTCTGGAGTGCTACGGAACTCTTCAACCCAGGGCGTTACATCCTTGCAGCCACCACATGAATCAGCCTGCGAGGCAATTCCCCCCACT
>Ga0307515_10025753_pt1 | contig 10160 bp, 1 predicted proteins | sample 17_EM_MG_FD_194513 | JGI IMG/M metagenome (GOLD analysis project Ga0307515, IMG submission 194513) | Populus trichocarpa ectomycorrhiza microbial communities from riparian zone in the Pacific Northwest, United States - 17_EM | ecosystem: Host-associated > Plants > Roots > Unclassified | place...
GAAACTTTTGGAGATAAGTCTCTTTAACGGCCCTATCTTTAACCGGAGCTTGTACCAGCTAAATGCGAGGCGATATTTATTTGCGCCCTTCTAGACCCTCTAAACAATCTAACCCAAATCCTTTACGCCCGCTTTATTACGCGCAGTATACGCTAAAATGGCCGTGCTGGCCGCTATATAGGCCGCTATATGCATTAGACGCTAGGTATCTTATCTATATAAATACATTTACGGTGCCCTTCCTGCCCTATAATATTTAGCGGCCCAAACTTTATATATAGCTGCAATTAGACCTCTAAACTGTATACTACACGCGATTACTAACCGGTCTTTATCGTGCGCAGCGCCTCTAGATAACGAATATGTAGCCATACTAATTCCGCCTGCCAATTCTTATTTAATCCTAAAGGTAACACTTATAGGCAAGTCACCTACTATATATGCACCCTTTACCCTCTATTTAGTTCTTAATACCTCTAAGACAGGAATTTACCCCTTATCACCTATAGGACGCGTATATATAAAGTCAACCTTTCTAATATACGCTGTAATCTGCGCCTTACCATCTATTATATAACTTTAGACTTTAACGTTAGGCCCTTTTTCTACTAGCCCTTTGCGGAGAAGAAATTGCTAAGATGTCTGGTATATAGTACTAAAACTTTCTTAACCAAGTTTTTACTAAACTTATATAAGCCGCACAGCAGCCTACCCTTTAACCCCCACTAGCTAGGCTAAGTAAGCGGAAAAGCTAAGATAATCTAGCGTCTAAAACTACCGCCCGCGATAAGCAGAAGCAAAAAGAACTTAAGTTAAAGCCGGGCCGAATTCCGAAAGTAGTAAAACTAAGACTAACTCTTTTAGAAGGGAAATATTATTGCTACGAGTATAAGTGTTATAAGAAAGCGTACGAAAAAGGGCAAGCATTAAAGTATGCGAGTTATAGGCATGTACGTTATATTAAATGCTTAGCCTACGCGTGAAGACTCCGGGAATATAGCCTGGTTAACCCTTATATAGCAGGCTAATCATCCTTAACCTTTACCGATTACCCATTTTCTGTGACGTTTTGCAGCCTTCGAATATGCTTCAGCTGTAACCTCTCGTCCATAATCTAGGCTTAACGTATTAGACACGTATTCGCCAGTCTTTATTACCTACCACACGCCCGCATACAGTCTTGGTTGATCTCTTAAGCCCAAATATACCGCAATTAGCGCGCCCCCCGCTATATCTTAAGTAAGTGTTATAACATAAAAGGTGGCAAGAGCCCCGTACCTCTACTATAATCTTCACGCCATAATCTATACTTTGTAATATTAGCAACTCCCCTAATTAAAGAGTCCGTAAGGAGTAAATACTATGCCCTCTAATAATACGCGGCGAGGCATCTTGCCCTCTTATAATACGTAGCGAAGCACTGCGAATGCAGACCGCTCTGCTAGCGACACTATTCCGATTATAGATATCGACTCCAAACTCAACCTATTACTTCTTTAACGCATTCTCTCTTATCTATATAATAACGGGGATGACCGCTATTAAGAAATGTGGTTTTATAAAGGTAAATAATTTTAAGCCAAGCTATCTACACCTACTAACCAATATTTAGTTGATGACTACACTAAGGGCACCCCTAGGACGGCAGTAATAATGTCTTTAGATTCGCAGTTTTAGATATATCGGCAGTTCGTATAACCATAATTACAAATTCTTTTATATTACTAGTCGATAGTCACTAAAGCGGAAAAAGTACTAAACGATTTCAACAAGCGCATAAGTGGTGTCTCGTCCTTTAATAACGAGGAATAAAATAAACTCTTAACTGTCCTTAATAGTGCGCTTTAGGACTATAGTAAAATAACCTAAATATAAACTTATGGCTGTAAACGGTAGCTAATATATCTAGATATAAGGGTGGTTCTTACCTAATAAATACTTAACATGCCTAGGCCCAATAGTTAAGATATACACAGCTTTTTTAATCTCTTTTATAACTACAAACAAGTTATAAGAGAGTTTTTTCAATGTTGTACGGGTTCTATATCTGACCTATTTACACTTAATACTTAGTAGGATTTATTACTTTACGTACTATTAGATGATTTGGCTAGCCGATTTCCGATTATAAGGGTATTTTAACCGCACCCCTTAAGCCCAAATATACTAATTAAAGTAGCGTATCTTGTTAACGGTAGAATAAACAGTAAGGTCTAACAATATAGGTATTAATTTAACAGACAATACCAGGATTGTTTATTTAATCCGAATTATGCGCTATTTATTATTGGTTATCTTTCTATATTCGCTATATTTTACTATACTTTCTAATGCCATTGTTCCTTTTACCACTATATTACTTATTATTAAAGATATATCGTTCCACCAAGTATTTATTTTTATTGCAGCGTATATCTTAGGCCCTGTTTTTCTCCTTTATTAACACCGGGGCAGCATACTAACCGAAAATCTTCTATAGGTTTTGTATTATATATAAGGTTATTACTAAGAGTGGCGGTAGCCCCGGCTATAACAGTGTTTAGACCCCATCCCTATAAGGATAGATGGAAATAGTGACTAGGGAAAGTTTTCTGTAAGGGTCTTAGAGCTTAAATTTAATTTAAATTCGTTATTCTTAATTTAATACGAGCCCCTTTAGTGCTGTTATTAATATTTAATACTTCTAAATAAGGATTCACTACTTTTTAACGTCTAGATAAAATTATATTATTGAATAATAATTTAAATATTTAAAGGTTCTTTAAGTATATCTTTCTTATAGGCACTCCCGTTGTGTACGACAGCGGGTATTATAATAAGTAAAGCCCTTAACTTTATGGGGTATAGTTTCCAATAACCCGCAGTAGCTAGTTTTAAACAGTTATAGTGGTGGACTAAGTCTAGATTGGCCTGTGATTTATCTTATAATTATGGATAGAATAGGCTTACACTTATAGCGCTTTGATATCAGCCTAAAGTGCTGCCCCTTGGGCTCTAATATAATCGCTATTAGGTCTTATTTAATGTAAGAAATGCTAGGATAGTTAGAACTTGCTAGCCCGAACACTATATATACCTTTTTACTTTAACCTCCTCTAGCTTCCTTTGTATACCTTACTTCTACCACTCTTCCCCAATTACGTTCTCCTCCGTATAGATAGAAAGCCAGCCAGTAACGCAAGAAGTACCCGATTTAGGGCGTCTTTGTAGGGCGAGGCTCTTAGATATACCACGGATGGCAATTATTGCCGTAATAGGGTTCTTCTATTCTAAAGTATGGCAATATCAGAGACCATTCTACGTTAATTTCGCAAAAGATACAGTCAACTACTATTATAACTTCCTTCTATAAGAAATAAGAAATCCGAATAGAATTGTACTTATAGTAAAGGACAGTCTTAAAAAAGATGAGCGTAATTATATCTACGATGCGCTTAAAGAAATATACCCATCTATAGAGAATGCCGATTCTGTAATTGTCGGTATTAGGATTATATCTCTACTAGAGGGGTCCAATTAAAGCGGCCAATTTCAGCCGGAAGGTAAGTGTTATTAAATGTTATTAGGCGCTTAGGTGGATTGGATCCCTTCTAACACAAACGTAGACGTAAACAACCTTTAGGAAGAAGTTCCAAACCCAAAGAAAGATATAAGCGAGATGGCTCTATCGCTCTATAAAAATACCGAACTAGCTAAGTCCAGGTATAATCCCTTACTCGAGCCTTAAAATTAGCTCTAATATAACAGATAGTTTGGCTCTATGCATTATATGCGTCTCTAAACATTAGTAATATATCTAAGATTTTAACGACGTGGGCATGGCAAAGCGATTACGGAGTGGTTTAAAACCATCTCACTTCTAGACAGCGCTCCATTTAGTATATTTTCTACGCTAGGTAGCAAAGATTTCTACTTAAAACTCGGATTTAAGATAAACGAAGAAGTTTCTGTACTAGGATATTAATATCACTCTAGATTTACACTCTATATATGCACTTTTTAACCAATCCTAGTAAATGAAAAAGAACTAGCTTATAAAATGGGCTATAACATAAAGAGCTAGGAGTGGACGCTTATATATAAAAACTGGACGGTAAGTTTCCTTTTTATAAAAAGAAAAATATAGATTAATAGTAAATAGAATGGAGTATAGCCTCTACTTAAAAGTTAAGGCTTGTATAATCCTTAAGGATAGAGTAATATTACAAAAGAAGAAATACGGGCTTTAGAGTGTAAAATCGCTAAAAACAAAGAGCTACGGCTATAGTATATAGAAGGATGGTATATGGCAGGGAAAGGAGTGTCCTACAATTTTATTATTCAATATTGTCTAAAAAAAGTCTATAAGGAAGGCTTATAGAGTTTCCTAGCTTAGATATGGGGAGAGTCGGTATAGCTAGAGAGCTCTTAAAAATATCACCTTTCGTAAAGGTAGTAAAAGCAAGGTCTTAATGGGATATCTTATCTAGGCTTTACATTGTGCCCGCCCCTTTGCATTTTGTGGATATTTATATAAGGGGAAGTACTCCAGTTGGTGTCTAATAGAAGTTAAAGGTGTTATAGTTCTAGACCATAATAAAGAAGGTCCGGTCGTTCTATGGGGGTGACTGCATTGGTACTAATAGATTATTAAAGGGTGCAATATTAAACGTGTTCTAATAATATACCGTTAAAAGGAAACGTGTTCCAATGGAATGGCTCTATTTGCTTAGCTGAAGAATTACCTAGTGGTTTAGATTAGCCTGTAAAGAGTATATCTTAACTACGCTGGATATTAAAGTGTATAGCATTAAACATGTCCTAACTGCACTGGAGATTTAAGGGCGTAATATTGGATATACTCTAATTGAGTAACTAGAATAGGATTGGGAAAGGATTGCTAAAGGACTATAAGGAGTCCCCGGTAATATAAATAGGCCGGCTTAATATAATCTTTTACTCTTTAGGAAGGCCTCCTTTCTAAGTTATGGTAACTAGGCATGTTTTACTTCTAGTTATAATTTTCCTATAACTAACCTTGATAGAAACAGTCTATTTAGCTCAATTTAGCTTAAGATAAAGGCAGAATTTGACGTATTTGCCGTTATTTAGTGTAAGCTTACTAGTACTTGCTCTTATATATTACTAATAGAGTATTAGCTATAGCCAGAGAGCTCTATCCTAATATAGAATTTAATATTATCTTGTACTATCCCGGGGGCCTAGATGCTAATGGCCGAAATTATAGTTACCTTACTGCCGCAATCTCCCTCGGTAATAAGGAAAGAAAATATTCAACGCCTGCCACGGAATGTAATAAATTAAGTTGTTACTTAGACTACGAGAAAGCATTTTATAAGTTGCTTCGTAAACTTGTTAACGAGCTTGATAGACGCGACGGCTTACCTCCTGAGAAAATCAACCTTCTTGTTAAACTGGACGGTTAAAAATAAGAACTCTGTCAATTAAAGCTAGCTCTAGAAGCTATTTATATACTTAAGGTAGGTAGCAAAAGACTAACGGACGCGCCGACGACGATATATAACTATTACTTAATTGCCACTAAGTCAATATTGCCACTTAGTCGGTAATAGGTAATAAATAGGTAATAGAAATAGGTCGATAGGTAATGGAAATCCAACTTAGGTCAACACTTCTTCGGTAGCTAGGATCTTAAAATTACTTTAGAAATTTATTTCCTTTATATAAATATAGTAATGAAACTTTAATAAGTATTATCGTGCTAGCTGTACCAAACATAATGTCACACTACTACATGCATTTTCGTAGGCAACTCGACGCTTGTAATAACGAACTTAGCCCTCTACTATCTTTTAGATATTTTATGTGTTAACTTTATATAAAAGTTACCAGAGAAAGTTTCTTACTAATAACTCGAACCCTAATTTTATAGCTAGTAAGTTTTATTTACCGGCATATTATTAGGAAGGTTATATTAGAGTAGATGCGAATAATCTAAGCTAAGGTAAGAGAGGAGTTTGGAAGAAGACTAATAAATAGTAGAGAAAAAGCAGAAGACTTAACGATATTTATACTTACCTTTAGCCTTCCTTAATCAAACACTATGGACTTAAATTATTAAATATAATCTTACTAAGCCTAACTAAGCTTGATAATATACACCCTATTTAAAGTAACGGGAATTTTAGCTTCTATGCCCTTTATTGAGTTATGTCTACGTATACTACCTTACTTTGCTAAGTATTAGCCCACTGTAAATATAATATAGTAGCGTTCTAGATCATATTAAGGGCTACAATTTAGGAAAAGAATTCTTTGCTACGAAGTTTTTTGCAATTAAGGGATATTTATCTATTACCCAGAAGCGGCCATCCAGACATTATACCTTATTGTTTCCCTTTGCGACAAATAGGGGCTATCTGGATTTTATAGCTATTAATGCTCGAGAATATATTCGCCGCCATAAGGGCCGTACGTTTGTTTCTATCTTGGTAGGCGTAATTTTTATTATATTCTTAGCAAGGGAGTAAGTATAATACACAGCTGATTCTAACATGTTCGGCCTGGAATAGTTATACATCCTTACTAACCCAAATATTGTAAGGTCGTTGGCCTTCCTCTTCTCAACCTAATTATACCGGACCTTATGCATACCTAGCACCTTTGTTCGCCCCCGCCAGCATAGATATGCGGGCAATTTAGTCTTACCATCCTTGCCTTATATAAGTCTTCTTATAATGCCTAAGGAACGGCCAGAAAATTTTGAATTGGAAAGGTCGTAACTGCGTCCAGCACGTATAAATCTTTATTAGCTAGTCTAACTCATTATGGCTTAGGCTATAGACATTGGCGCTGTTTTATCTAAGCTTATATTCCTTACTGAATCTATATACACTATTAACTTATGCTCTACTTAACTATGTTTACTACAACGTCAGATTCGCCTCTTTTAATAATTAGAAAAGTATAGCTGTGCTTTTAGTTCTCTTAGTATAAGGGAGTTAAAATCGGCCCTTTACTCTAACTCTTCCTTTAACTCTTTAAGTGCCTTATTTATATTATCCAGCCTAGTTCGGGACCTCGCAATGGTACCTTTATACTTGGTCACTGAAGCGTTTAAGTGTTAAATATCTTATGTTAGCGTATCTCTTTCCCCCCTAGTAGCCTAGAGCTATTAGTCTAAACTTTTATTCCTATCTTCGGCGCGCTGTCTTCAGTCAATCTCGCTATTTAGTATATCCTATAATTGATTTAGCTTATTACTTATATTTTTATTTTTAGCCTCTAATTCTTCTATCGTGGACTTAAAGCTCAACGGTTGCGCAAAAATATAACCGCTATTTTAGAAAGATATAAGCTTCTAAATAACAGATATATGTTAAGTTTTACTTTAACTGGTACTGCCTTAAAGCCGCTGCCTAATTTCCAATAAAGTTATATATAAGCACTGGTTAAATATTTGCTTATATATTTGCTAAATAAGTGCTTTTAGCCGGAAAGGACATTCCAGACGTATAGATTATCGGCTATAGTAATAAGACGAACACTTTTTAGGTTAACCCTAATACCTAAACGGGCAGCTTTCTCTCATTATAAGGTAAGTAAACATTAATGCTAGATACTAGAACTTATAGATGTGCTATAATAGTTTCTCTTTATATTTCTCTCTCTATCTAGCCCTCTTAATATTAGAATTCCTCTAATAAATTATCTCATGACCTTCCGGAGGTACATAATTTGCCACAATTTATCTTAGAGAATTCCTTAAATATATTACGAGGCTCTATTTTGGGGTCTCTAGGCATAAGAGCTTAAAATAGCTATATAACGGAGAGACACTAAATAAGTAATCTAAATTCACTAATCGGCCTCGCGAGGGCCCTAAAACTAAATATACTAACATAGCCATTATAATAATATAGCAGCCTCTATAACCATTTCCTCCTATTATCTTAACCTATAGATATATATAAAAATTCCTTAGAAGTTAATGGAGGAAGACATTTATTTATAACCTGGGCCAACGCTATAAGGTATCCTAAGTGGAGACTAGCTTTAGTAGATATTACAGAGAGTGAGTTATAAAAAGGAAAGGTTTATAGGCTTATACTAAGTTATTATAGCAACTAAGGAAGAGTACGATAACGGCCCTAATTTAGGACAGCAGTACGACGGAAAGGCTACAGCCCCTATAGAGAAGAAATTAGATAGCTAATATTATACTATACCTTTTAGCGGTAGGGGAGACGTTTAATAGAGTAATTATAGTAATTATATATGGAGGTTGCACGGACTACTTTTTACTTAGCTATAGGGTGCTTCTTACCTAAATCCATCAATAGAATCACCACCTTTGCACTACTATTGTACATTTAAAACATTAAACTTGTTATTATATGGCGTCTACAGATATTATTAGCAAGGTCTGTTAAGGGGCTAAATTAAGCAGCTTAAACGCCCTGTCTTAGCTATCGCTTAAAGACGCGCGTAAAGGACATTTCTAATAACACTGCGCTATAAGTTTATATTTATGAAGTAATATATTTACATTTATCCAGATTCAACAGCAATAATACTCCAGTAGCTACCTTCTAAAGCTTTTTACACAGGTTCGGTTCTGAAATTTTACCTTTCCCCTAATATCCTACTTTGTCGACCCAAATCGGACTTGCTTACTCTCGTATATCTTACCACTTAGCTACTTACCCTTATAAGTCTTACCACCTATCTTTGTTTACCTACCTTATATATATATAGAGGCCCTAGAGCCACATTTAATAGATAGAGTTCTTATTCCTAATCGTCCGTTTAATACACTTGCTAAGATAATATTATTACAGTAAGTTTTCGGCGACTCACCTCGTACCTATTTAGCGCCATTTATAACTTTAGAAATCCTATAGGATATTACTTAACGACATCGGAGCTTTGTCTTAAAGCTATTTTAGAGAGGCAAGCTAGTAGACAAAAAGCAGAAATAACGCGATAAATTAATTAAGTTTGGAAAGCCGCTTTACTAGACGGAGCTGTATTAGTAGGAATTGAGCCATGCATAAGACATCGAGGAGCCTTTACCTGTAGTCTTACTCTTTCCCTGTCGGACGGCTTAAATCTAGCAGCAGTTCTTCCTATTTATGGCCACCCGTTAAGTACCCTTAGTTTTTATAAGCCCTTTTTACTTACAAAGCAAAATTATTGAGACGTAAGCGCCTTTAGAAAACATGATTAGAACTTACTTGTCTTCTCGTTCTTTCGCAATCCCTAGACGTCCGCTTAATAATAAGCTGGGAAATACCCGGTATATAAATATGTTTTTATAATTAGACTATATTCCTTAGTTATATAATATATATGCCTTTATATCTACATATATACTTCTAGTAGGCTATATTGTCTTCCCTAGCATATTTATATTAATTCGAAACTCTAGTGCTGTGGAAGGAGTGGTAGGTAAAAGCTATACTAGATAGATAGTTTTTAAAGCCGTATAAAACGTTCCTTTACTAGTAATAGCTGCCGTATACTACGTTGCAGGCGTAGTTAGGATGTGTTTGCTCTGGTAGATTTATTAAGATAACTTTATTTAGTTAAGGCAAAAGATCTTCCTATTTGTCCGCTTCTATTATATATATATAGCCAGTCTAATAATTAATAGCCCGGCTTTAACAAACTCCGCTATTAGTCTTTTTATAACTATAATTAACATTTATACTGCTCGGAAGGGAAGTTGGTCTATAACAGCTGCGATAATAACGACTATAACTGGCTTCTTTACACTTTTAAACTTAGGTCTATTTGTCTATTATAGTTGGTTGCTAAACAAAGTCTAAAAAAAGTATAAGGAAGATACAGCCTAGGCCGCAAATAGTAACGTTATGTAAGAGATATAGAAAATGGAGATTATATAGCTATTGTTTAACTTTAAAACTAACCTTATTATCCTAATGCATCCCTAAATGCTCTAAGGCATTCACTTCTACACTACTTTGTATTTAGACCCATTTATGTATAAGCTAAAGTGACATACTATTAAGGCGGTGGGGTTAATAGTAGTTCTAAATCTCCGCGTGTATAAACTTCTAAATTCTTATTATTTCCTAGCCCGATCTGTTTTATAAATTTCCATAGGAATCTAGTTTTTAGAACGTATAAGAAAATAATACATATAGTTAAGTCTCGGAATCTTGGGCTAAGCGGTT
>Ga0307515_10025754_pt1 | contig 10160 bp, 6 predicted proteins | sample 17_EM_MG_FD_194513 | JGI IMG/M metagenome (GOLD analysis project Ga0307515, IMG submission 194513) | Populus trichocarpa ectomycorrhiza microbial communities from riparian zone in the Pacific Northwest, United States - 17_EM | ecosystem: Host-associated > Plants > Roots > Unclassified | place...
CCAAACTCCCAACCATGTCTCAAGAGCTAATATATATATATATATATGTATTCTAGGATTATGAGCCAAAATAATTATTACTCTTCTTTTTCCTTCTTTTTTTTGTAGCAAGCAAGCAAAATAAATAAAAAATCAAGCATAGCTTGCAAATAATACAAATAAAAAAATATATAATCTACGCATACAGGTTTTGCAATAACTACATTAATACGTCTATAAAACTTGCAACCATTCTCATTCTCAAAGACAATTATTTATTTCATATAAACATGATTGTATTTTATTTTCAAGTTTCTATGTTTCAAATGCTTAGATTTTTTTAGTTGTAAGAAAATAAAATCAAATAAAAAAAGATATATATATTTTAATAATTCTCCCGTCGCTTTATCTTTCATTTTCTAAACTAGTGATTTATTTGTTATTCATTATTTTAAACACCAAGCATGATGAACAAGAACTGGATAAAGCAAGTGACATCCATGCCTTATCCCTCTGTTCATCATATAAAAATATTTTCAAAGCACATATAAAGAAATATAATAACATGGTTAAATTTCATTGATATTTCATCTGGGCCGCATTGACCAAGACATCAGCACATGAATCTAATCAACATCCTTAAACAAATACAGGGACGAAGGAATAGATTTGGTCGAAAGCTAAAGGTCAACTGTTATCGAGGACCAAAACTATAGTTTCGCAAAAGAAAAAAAGCCACAGCATTATACAAATAATATACAGAGCTAAATCAAATAAAGGTGCTCCTCAACATTCAACAACGAGGAAACATTATAAAAAGAATAGTGAAGCCAACTCTGTTTTTTACGCAAGTTCTTGTGAACTTCATTTAATCAAATTTCAGGTCCGCCCTAGAGAGAGAAACAAGATAGATGGAGAGAGAACGTGTTGTAAAGCGAAGGATCTGACACAGAAGTGGAAGAGCAGTGAGCTATCATGCTCCACAGCCTGCACTTCTACTTCTCTGTCTCCTTTTCTTCTCCAAGATCTGTTTCTTAGATTCGGAGATTTTTCTGTTTGTTTCTTGTTAAAGTCCCCAATAAAAGTCCAAATTCCGAGTCTTTGACAGGAATTATTAGGACCCATTTCCTCTTCCTGTCTTTATAGCTGGTGAAGGGTTGGGATAGTCAATTTTTTTTTTTCTGTGATTTTTTAACTTTTTAGGTTAGTGGATTGTTGAATTTTGAACTTTTTTTTATGATTTAAACATTTGGAAATTTGGTGAAGGGGTGAGGTTAAAGGGTTGTTTCTGTTGCAGAGTTTGTGTGAAAAAGTCCTGATCTTTGCTGATCGGTGAAGATGAAGATGAAAAGTGGAAGAATGGATACTTGATTGTGGTATAAAAGGTTAGATTTTTTTTTTCAACTGAAATGTCTAGCGTCAGTTCAGACACGTTAGAATTTCAGTCCTATAATATTCATTTCATATTTATAAAACAAATTAAGACAAAAGGATGAAGCTAAGAAGTTAAAGACATCATTCCTCAGCGTATTGCAAAATATTCGATAAACTGATAAACTATAGTATTTTTTTTTCTATCATTTGTTTTTTAAGAATATTTTCTGTTTTTTTTTTTCAGCAGATAAACTTTAGAAGCTTGGGTTGAGACTTGGTTCTTGTTGTAGATAATATCTAGAAGAACTTAACCAAGAAAAAATGGTTGAACTAAGCTTAAGACCCGGTTGAAGGGTTTTTTATATATATAAATATGGTGTTGGAGTTATGGTTCACTCTTTTCTTATAAGATTCTTTATTTGAAGAATTTTTCATAATGCAGAAGGTTAGAATATGAATTAATTGGAAAATGGGTTTGCTTCCTTTTTATGAGATTCTTAATGTGTGCAAGAGTGTCATGAATAGTAAATTAAATTCGAACCGATTGCAATTTTGATTTAAAGATTAGTTTAAAACCCGGAAAAGATGTCTGGTAGTTTAGGTGCTTTTGGTGAGTCTTTTCTTTTATAGGAATCTGCTTAACTTGCTTTGTGCTTTTCCCTTGTCTGTCTTCTTTTTCCATCCTTTTTTGGTGATATGCATTGCTGTTATAGCTGGAATGTAAAACAGTTTTTGTTGCTTTGCAGTTCTGCACGCGTGCTATGGTTTGTGGTCATTCATAGACTGGAGTGTAAATATATTTTATGCAACCACATTGAAGTGAATATTAACTTAAGTCTGCAAGTGTATTAGATAAAATGTCATTCCGAAGTATAGTTCGTGACATGAGGGATGGGTTTGGGAGTTTGTCAAGGCGGAGTTTTGAGGTGAGGCTGCCAGGTCATCTCAGAGGGAAATCTCATGGCTCAGCTTGTGAGTTGCAAGACCAGCCTGTGGTCATCCAGAATAGTCGTTGGGCTGGTCTTCCTCCTGAGTTACTACAGGATGTGATCAAGAGGTTGGAGGCTAGCGAGAGCACATGGCCATCTCGCAAGCATGTTGTTGCTTGTGCTTCCGTGTGCAGGGCTTGGAGGGAAATGTGTAAAGAAATTGTTAGAAGTCCAGAGTTCAGTGGGAAGATCACTTTCCCAGTTTCCCTAAAGCAGGTGAGATCCTTGCTTGCTTTTTTTTTTCCTGTCTATGATAAACTTTTGGGTTGAACTTCCATTCCATTATCTTTATCTCTTATCAATATTTGAAGAAATTTTTATAATGTTCAGTGCATGTAATAGGTTTCCATATCTGCAAGACGTTCACCTGAGCGTTAACTCGTGGATGTAAATATTTATTGGCATCAAGAAAGGATTTTGTATGTTTCAAAATGATAATTGATAAAATTCTCTTTTGTTATCCATTTACAGCCAGGGTCCAGGGATGGAACTATCCAGTGCTTCATAAAGAGGGACAAATCAAACTTAACTTACCATCTTTTCCTTTGCCTTAGCCCTGGTGAGCTTCTTTCACTGACATTTTCGCTGATTGTCACTTATTTTTGTAGGACCTGCTTTATTTCTAATGCCAATGTAAATGGATAATTTACTGTCTCCAGTTTCTTTTCATCAAAGTATTTCTCTGCTGTAATGCATAGCTCTGCTGTTTATTCTTCCTGAGAATGAATATTATGTTTCGTGCAGTTTTCCAAATTGACCAGCTAGAAGGATGGTTCTTTCTGTTTTTTAGTATTTTATTTTCTATATCGGGAAGAAACCGGCATGGTTGTTGCAAGTTTTATCAGCAATCCAAATGTTTTCTGATGTGCATTTGATGTCTACTCTCTCTCTCTCTCTCTCTCTCTCTCTCACACACACACACACACACACACAGGCTCGCACTCACTGACACTCATATATACATGTCCAAGAGCTCACTGTAATTATGTGTTCAAGCACATTGTAAATCTTCTTAATTGAATGTTTGTGACAAAGTAATATCATTGTGTATTATCTCTGTTAAACGTGTCTTACATCTCTGAAAGTTTTTTATGGAATGACCAGTTGCTCTTATTTACGATGAGTTTGTGCATGTAACTCGCACTTTGATCTTTTGAAAAGGAAGTTTCTTATTGCCAAAAGATGCAATTAGGTCTTCCTGGGAAGCACATTTCTATCTTAATGGATACGAATGAGTTTGTTCCTTGAAATAGCTGTTCAACAAACTTCTTGTGAATCTCATATCTTTTGGAAGCTATGTCCACTGTGAATGCTGTTGTAAACATCCCTTTGAGCTTTCTTGGATAGTTTCTTTTTTCTTTTCTCTTTTACCAGTTATTTCATATTCAATCCAAGTTATCAGTTCCTAAAGATGATATTTTTCTACAGTTTTCCCAATTTTCTATATTGTCCTATACAATACGAATATGTTGGTGATTAGTGACATGCCTATGCAGCTTTGCTTGTTGAAAATGGGAAATTTCTTCTGTCTGCAAAACGCAAACGGAGAACTGCATGCACGGAGTATGTTATCTCTATGGATGCAGATAATGTATCAAGATCAAGTAGCACATATATTGGAAAACTGAGGTGAGAGTTGATTTCATGACCAATATTTACTTGCTGAAGTCCTGAACTTGGGACAATTTCCTTTTCTGACATGAAGACTGAATATACCTAAACATTTCATATGAGTGCCAATGAGCTGTAGCTCAGTTGGCACAAGTGTCCCCCTACCTTGGGAGATCTAGAGTTTGAACCTCTCCTTTGTAACTAAAAAAACAATTCATGGGTTCCAAGCTCTCTTCATTCAAGCATAGCAATCCCTCAAGAGCTGATATAGTATATCATTAATGACTACCTCTCATTATCTACTAGACAAGGTGTACTTGTTGCCCAGTCATGTGATCCAAACCTTTTTATATATATATATATATATATATATATATATATATATATATATATCTGAAAACTTTTCATTATTTTAATTGAAATATACTATGTGTTTATGTTATAGGAGTTAGTGTTTGTGTCCCGCATTCTAGCTGTGTGGACTAAATATTTATATGGTATTATAAAATTAGCAATGTCATTCTTCTGTCCTCGCATAAGTAACTGGAACTAGGTTACAAATTAGGGTGGTAGTTTTTATCTAGTCTGGTTAGAGCTCTGTTTCTTCATTTGAAGGTGTGATGCTTGTTTTCTCTTCTGATGCCAGAAGGATGTAATGGTGCTGGTGATGGTTTTTCATGTATCATTTACTGCTATAGCTTGGTCAATGATTTTCAAGATGAAGAGTTGTGAACTTGTACTGTTCTTAGGAGGTCATGGTAGTGTGTTTTTGATGGTTGATATTAATTGCGTGATGTGAGTCATATGCAAGGGCTTGTTAGGCATTCAAGGTGGTGTTTTTAACGCTTCCATTCTATGGATATCTTTATGGCGAGTTTTGCAATGACTGCACTGTTGGAACATTGATATGTGATTGCTGATGTCAGATGAACTTAGATGAGATAGTTGGTTTGCAATTTTTTGTTGTGTCAGAAGATGTGTTTGAGATGCTAATTGTTTTTGTTTCAGGTCAAATTTTTTGGGTACAAAGTTCATAATTTATGACACACAGCCTCCATACAACAATGCTCAGCTTGCACCACCTGGTCGAAGCCGCAGGTTCTACTCAAAGAAGGTTTCTCCAAAGGTCCCTACAGGCAGCTATAACATTGCTCAGGTTACATATGAGCTGAATGTGCTTGGCACCAGGGGTCCACGGAGGATGCACTGCACCATGCACTCAATCCCTGCGTTGTCCCTTGAGCCAGGTGGTTCTGTCCCAGGCCAGCCTGAGCTCCTCCCACGCTGCCTTGAAGACTCTTTTAGGAGCATTTCCTTTTCTAAATCAATTGACAATTCAACTGAGTTTAGCAGTTCACGTTTTTCTGACATTGTTGGTCCTCGAGAAGAAGATGAAGAGGGAAAGGAGAGACCACTTGTTCTCCGAAACAAGGCCCCAAGATGGCACGAACAGTTGCAGTGTTGGTGCCTGAATTTCCGTGGGAGAGTGACAGTTGCCTCAGTCAAGAATTTCCAGCTTATCGCTGCAACACAACCTGCTGCTGGTGCACCAACACCATCACAGCCTGCTCAGTCTGATCATGACAAGATCATTCTTCAATTTGGTAAGGTTGGCAAGGATATGTTCACCATGGATTACCGGTATCCTTTGTCTGCATTTCAGGCTTTTGCAATCTGCTTGAGCAGCTTTGACACTAAATTGGCTTGTGAATAAAAAAAGAAAATGGTATCAACTATAGAACATTTAATTGGTAAGGTATCTCTTTTAGGGCTTTCTAGGATGGTGGTTGTAGTTGTTGTATGCAGTCACTGTACACAAGTCCTAGTCGACTGGAAAGTGCAGAACGTCTGCTCTCATTGGAGGGGTCTTTCCTTTGTCACCCTTCTCTTTGTTTCAGTTGGATTGGTCTGCTTTGAATGATTCCATCATGTTTCTGTCTGCTATTGTTAAACTCTGTTGTAATATGACAAAAAAAATATGTTTGAACATGTCTAATCATCAAAGGAATTCGACTATCGAGGGCATGCATTCTGGGATGAGATGCTAGGGTATCTTGGTCACCCAAATTTATGTACTGCATTTATAATGGAATTAAATGAAGTTCCATGAATTAAAGCTCATCAATGCCCAGTACTGAAACACTGTTCTCCGCCAAATGAAACGAGCAGTTAGGGTTAGGCTAACATGGCCAGGCGACGAGCCAGATAGTGGCGTAGTGTACCAGCTCCGAGCAGCAGCTGCTTTTGTAAGGGCTGGCTGCTACCACCGCAAACTGCAGCTAGTAAATGATGGTTAAATTTGTCACTTGCCGGTGTCTTTCTTTGCCCGAACCAGGGTACGCGAGAACCACATCTGTACTTTCGGCTGCCTGCCAGCCTTTTTACCCATACTGTGCGGTGGCGACTGATATTCGTCCTGAAAACTCAAGTTAAATGGATGAGACTAGCAATTTGTCCCGGAAACGGACAACCTGCCTGCTTTTCTGCTATTGTAGCTTCACGGACATCCATTTGGCTGTACACGACGACAAATACCTAGCAGTTGAATAGATCAGTATGGTATGTTAAGCCTGGCAGGTCGAACTCGAGACCGAAATCCTGGCTCATGACAATTGACTTAATAAAACCTGGTTAATTTAGTTAATTTGATTTATGATTTGATTGACTCCCTAAATCTAATTATGACTCATATTAATATTAAAAAAATTATATAAAAGAGAAAAAACAAAATGAGGTCTTAATAAATAAGTTGATATAGTAATTCAATGATTCCAACTCTTTCAAATTAGTTTCTAAACCGAGTTTAACATGTTTACAACTATATTTTTAAACCAACCATAATTGGACTGCGGTTTTAATAAGCTTCCTGGTTCAAGACATTACAGACCATCAATATCATATATGTTAAAAAAAACTTGACATTCCGAGGATATATATATTTTCCATTTTAAACGAGCTTCAAGAATCTTCAGATCATCTCTATCAAAAACGGGGGGGCGGGGGGGTGGTTTAATCTTCAGATCATCATACTAAAATTGTTGGTTAAGGTTTGCAAGTAAAAATATGAAGATCGAAACAAAACACGATCCTGTTAGTAGTCATCGATTACTAGGTGGAGTCATATTTTTGTTATTCTTCGTGCTATCTTATATGAATTATTCAAACACTGGTAATTTTCCATGTCAGAGAGAAAAGGGAAGAACGGAGCTACATTTATATACGGTAGCCGTATCTTGACATTAATCTGAACCAGGACCACCATCGGCATGGTTAAAGCCCACTGGCTACACACCATTAGCCATTAGGCAATTAACAAGTGTCTATACAGCCTATTAGCTGAAGGAGTTGCGATGCCTTCCATTCCTATACGAAAAATGCCCTTTTGGGCGAGTGGCGTGGGTAGGGCTCGGTTTTTGTGGCTGATGGTCCAGTGTTTTTTTGTTATTTTGGTTATAGGGGCTTGCTTTTAATCTCTTTCACTCCCTCTCTATTATGATATCCTCATGATTGAATTCTGATCTGTATAAATATATGCATGATCCATGAGGATTCGGTCTCCTAGCTAGCCTGACTTAATTGTGCATGCATAGCTCAAGCCAATTGCGGCATCGACTTGTAAAGAAAAAAGTAAAAGAAAAGGAAAAGGAGCAATTACGGCATTGACTGTAACACAAAACTTAACCTTCAAGTACCCTTGGCTAGATAAACATACACGTTCCCATTTTATGGAAGATTTCACTCTTTCATTTCTTTCAGGAAAAGAAAAAAACACCATCATCGATCATCATTATTGTTATTATTGTTATATATCTTTTGCATGTGAATTATTATTAATTATACCAAAACTCAAAAGGGAAGAGAGGGAGGGAGGGAAAAGTGATCAAGAAACTAATGAAAAAAGAAAAGAGAAAACGGAGGCCGGGAGAAACTGAAACAAAGGAAAAGAGGATGTTTAATTTAACCTTAGTTTGTCAAACATGAGATGACAGTACTTTGTATAATAACAACAATGACTATAGGGCTTTATAATATGTGTCATTGCATGTCTTACATGGATGAAAACAAAAGGGAAAAAAGAAATTACATACCACACAAAGATATATATATATATATATATATATATCATTGCAAACACAGAAACACATGGTTCATCAGGAGTTGGGAATATCTAGTACTGTGAAATCAGCTCACCTGATTGATCTGAGAGCCAGGTAGCCCTGAGCCAACAACGCAGACAAAGAATCCAGAACACAACAAAAAAGACATCCTTGATTCTATAAACATTCACTGACTTCAAATTAAGAGCCATGGAGCCCGATACTTCAACTGATTGACAGATTCTGGGAAGTGAGCACGCATAACTTGCCATCATATATACATATACTTTTAAACTGAAGCGCGAATATTATTAGTACTCAATAGCTAGCTCTGCACTTCAGCTTTTGCAACAGGATTCTTACGGTGGCATATACATTCTCATCAAACTCTGTCTGTGCTCCCATGGACGACCTAGGTTTGGGCCACCCGTGACTATTATTGAGTCGGACATCAAATAGTTAGCCAGAGATGAGGATCGATCTGAAGGATCTCTCTCTCTCTCTCTCTCTCTCTCTCTCTCTCCAGCTATTTCTAGTTCACAGAGAATAAATGGACCCTCCCATATATAATAAATACATGCCCATCTCACGCATGCTATTATATACAATTACCACTGGATAGTGGCCCATGCTTCGCCACGGCCTATCCAAAAACTTTTCACCATTAAAAAAAATATCAAGTTGACACAAGTGTTCTCAAAGATGTAAAAACAAATAAAAACAGTAATTGTATAGTAATTAGACCGAGTTTAATGAACTTGTATAATTTCAATAATATAAAAAAATGTAATAATAATAAAGAAACTAACTGAAAAAATCAGCAAAAATTAAAAGTGAAAAAATGAACCCGAGTCCATCCTAGTTAACCCGTTGACCTCACAACCATGGGTATAAAATTGAGATAACCCCATAAAAAGAAAAGCAAATAAAAAAAAGCATCAAGACCAATTCTCAATAAATCAAATGTTGAATGATAAAATTAAAAAAAATCAAGTTTAATAAAAAACATAAAAAAAACTGAAGTCAACATGTGTTAATATTCAAAATTTGTGCTATGGTCTTGAGCCTGAAACTAACCCCATAAAAGACAAACCCTAAAAAATAATGAAGTAAAACTCTCAATCACGAAATAACTAGGGATGAAATTGGGAAAGAAAACACTATAAAAAAAAGATATAAAACAAAACAAATAGCAATAAAAAGAAATGATGATTAAATTTGACATAAAAATAAATCTAAAAATCAAATGTTGAGAGATTAAATTTAAAACAAAATTCAATTATGAAAAGGATAATAAAAAGGTGAAAATGAAAAAAAAAATAACCCAATTATAAAAAAAGTATAATAAATAAATAAATAAAAATTAAAATAATAAGGACCAAATTCGATATAAAAACTAAATGAAATCAAATGATGATAGACGAAATTGAAGAAATAAATTAATATATAAAATATAAAAAAAAATTAACAATTAAAAAAATGATGATCATATTGTATAAAAAAACGCAAATGAATGAAAACTTTTGTATTTTACCAAAAGAAAGAGAGAGAAAAAGGGGGCAGAAAAAAAGTTCATCGAAGCCACACCATTGGTCTGCTACTGACACACGCCCCGTCACTTATAAGATCTCGATGCGTCACTCCTAGCATCATTGTGGAAGGCAGTGTTTGACTATCAGAAAAGCCTGCATATGCCCTCTAAAAGACGGGAGCTCCTTCCACTTGTTGGAGCATGCAACCTTTTGGACGTAATTGCTTCTGAGTCTATTTGACAATTACAATAAAAAAAAATCATAATAAAATGATTAAAGTACCATTAGGCACAAGTTCAAGAAAATAAAATTTTAAGTACAGCTAGGTAATTATATTATGCAAAAAAAAATAAAAAGTAAAAAAACCCCATTGCTCTCTAAATTATTTTTTTAATTTTAAAGGTAAATAATTAAGTAATTTTATTATACAACAAAAAAAATAAAAAAAAATTTACTCACATTCAATTTGATAATGCCAATTCTCGATTTGAGCTTTCTTAACTTGTACTAACTTGTACTGTTAAGAAAAAAAAATCATTACATTATAGCAATATATAATACAATAAATCTTGCTCCAT
>Ga0307515_10025755_pt1 | contig 10160 bp, 8 predicted proteins | sample 17_EM_MG_FD_194513 | JGI IMG/M metagenome (GOLD analysis project Ga0307515, IMG submission 194513) | Populus trichocarpa ectomycorrhiza microbial communities from riparian zone in the Pacific Northwest, United States - 17_EM | ecosystem: Host-associated > Plants > Roots > Unclassified | place...
GCAGGTCGACGCTGACGGTCTTGCCTTCGAGATCCCGCAAGCTGCGGACCGATTTGGAGGCGATGACGTGCATCTCTTCATTGTAGAGCTTGGTGACGTAGGTGAACTGCTTCTTGATGTCCTTGGCAAAGCCCTTCCGTTCCAGATAATCCAGCGTGTCGGAACGGACGATGCCGAGGTCGACGCCCTGCAGGAACAGGATGTCGGCCACGCTCTGCACCGAGCCGCGCCCGACGATCGGCAGTACGCGCAACTTGTTGCCGTCGTCGAGCACGGAAGCGAGATCGGCGCCGAACTGCACATAGGTGCCGCCGATCGTGCCCGACATCAGCGTCACCGTGTTGGCGTTCAGGCTTTGCTTGGTGGCAGCGGAGCCGAACTGGAAAATCGCCTTCAGGCCTTCGCTGACCTTGGCCGGATCGTATTCGGTTGGCTCGGCGCGGGCCGAGAGGCCGCAAGCCATCGCGATGGCAAATACTGCCATTCCAATTAGACGTCGCATTTGTTGTTCCCCTGCGTGATGTCCGATGTCGCGTGATGCGCGGTCGTGAGTGATGCCTAGTTCTGGATCTGGCTGAGACGCCGCTTGGCGTCGGATGAACCGAGCAGCGCGGCCTTCTGGTACCAAAGCCGCGCCATCGCCGGATCGGGCGTGATGCTGCGCATGTCCTGCGTCCCCAGCACAAGCGGGTCATAGGTCCCCGCCAGCATCAGCGCGGCATCGGCTTCCTGTGCGTCAGCCGCGCGTTCGAGCAGCAGGCGCGCGGAGGTGATGTCGCCGATGGCAAGCATGCTCTTCGCGCGCTTGAGCAGCGCCGCCAGTTCATCCGGATCGATGCGTCGTGCCGCGGGCGCAGCCTCACGGGTCGCTGGCTCGGCCGCGACGATCCTGGTCTTGAGCGCGCTTTGATAGGCCGCGGCGATTTCATCGCGTGACGGCGAAGCGGAAGCCAATGTGACCGGCTGGATGCGGCGGGTGTTTGCTGCATCCGGCGTCGCCGGCGGCTCGGCATCCTGCTGTGTTGCGCCTGATGGGGCGGGCGCAGCACTTGCCAGCGAGGCTTTGGCGTTGACGACGACGTCGCGCGTCGAATCGATCGAGAGCAGTGCCAGACCGGCGGCCACTGCCGACAGCGCCAGCAGCCCGGTCACGATGCGCGAGGTGCGCGCTTTTCGTTTCTTGCCGGCTGCGAAGGAATATTCTGAAATCGGCTGGTAGCGCTCGTCCTGCTGGTCGGCGAGGAAAAGCGGGACCGGGTCATTTGCCAGCGGATCGTTCGCCAGCAGATCGTTTGCTCGCAGATTTCGGGTCGGCGGGTCGGACCCCAGCGCCGCTGCCCGCGGAAATTGATATGCTTGGTACGTCGTCTCATACGATCTGGGATCGTCGATTGCTTCGTCGAATCTTTCGAACGGATTGTTCGATTGAACCTGCCTCGTACTCTCCACCATGGTGATGCTTCCCCGCTACTAGAACGCAACGACGGGTGGCCGGCATCTGTTTCTTGTTGTTATCGGCGTCCGGGAACCCGTTTACTAAGCGGTCTATTCGCATGCCGAATGGGTTGAAAAAACGACGTCGGCCGGCTCGAATCGGGAGACATTTTGTTTTGATTGCGGCGAGTTGACGTAATCCAGAGATTTAAAATTGCATATCGTTAGCGCGCAATTGCCTTTGATGAAGGCGTTTTCAGCATCGCGCGACGAGCGACGCACAGGCGCGCCAGTCGCACAAACGGGCCGCGTCGCGCACGGCCCGTTGGATTTTCTTCGATACGATGATCGTTCAAAACAATGCAACGTTGAATGAAGCGCGACCAATGCCGCGCTGCCATTACGGATGCAGGATCACCTTGCCCATCGCTTTGCGGCCGGCGAGCACTTTCAATGCTTCGGCGGTTTGCGCCAGCGGGAAGGTGCGGTCGACATGCGAGGAGATCTTGCCTTCCGCGGTCCACTTCACCAGCTTTTCCAGATTGGCGCGGTTCTTCTCCGGGTTGAGCCGGGCCCAGGCGCCCCAGAATACGCCGCGGATATCGCAGCCCTTCAGTAGCGCCAGATTGAGCGGCATTTTCGGAATGTCGCCGGCGGCGAAGCCGATCACCAGGAAGCGGCCTTCCCATGCGATCGAGCGTAGCGAGGCCTCGGCGTAGGTGCCGCCGACCGGATCGAAGATGATGTCGACGCCCTTGCCGCCTGTCAGCCTGCGCAGGCCTTCCTTCAGATCTTCCTTGCTGTAGTTCAGGCCGAGTTCGGCGCCGTGGGCCTTGGCGAATTCGAGCTTTTCATCCGAGGAGGCGCAGGCGATCACCTTCAGGCCCATCAGCTTGCCGAGTTCGCAAGCCGCGAGGCCGGTGCCGCCGGCCGCGCCGAGCACAGCCATGGTCTCGCCGGGCTTGAGGCTGGCGCGATCTTCCAGCGCGTGCAGCGCGGTGCCGTAGATGATGAAGATTCCGGCGGCGCGGTCGAAATCCAGATTGTCGGGGATCTTCACGATCGAATTGGCCGGCAGCGCGATCTTTTCGCGCGCGCCATTATGGCCGCAGGACGCCGCGACGCGGTCGCCGACCTTCAGATCGGTCACGCCTTCGCCGACGCTTTCGATCACGCCCGCGACTTCAGCAGCCGGTGAGAACGGAAACGGCGGCTTGATCTGGTATTTGCCCTGGATCATCAGGATGTCGAAGAAATTCAGCGCCGCGGATTTGATCGCGATCACGGCCTCACCCGGTCCGGCCACGGGATCGGGCACATCGGCCAGCACGAGATCGTCGGGTTGACAATATTGCGAGCAGAGAATGGCTTTCATGGACACACCTGATTTTCGGACGCACAAAGGAGGCTGCATGCTTCTTGCCGGATTTGCAGGCGGGCTACAATCCGATTCGGACGGCTAAGCAGACCGTCATTCCGGGGCGCGCAATTGCGCGAACCCGGAATCTCGAGATTATGTGTCCAGCCATCTCGGGATTCCGGATCCAGCGCTGTGCGCTGGTCCGGAATGACAGAGGAAATGGAAAAGGATTCAAACGATGTTTGAAAAAGGCCTGCTGGCGGGAAAGCGGATTCTGGTCACCGGTGGCGGCTCCGGGCTTGGGGCCGCGATGGGACGCCGCTTCATCGAACTCGGTGCGGAACTGATCATCTGCGGCCGCCGGCTCGAATTGCTGGAGGCCACGGCGGTGCAGATGCGCAGTGAACTCGACGGCAAGGTTTCCGTAGCGCGATGCGATATCCGCGATGGTGGCGCGGTCGATGCCATGATGGATCAGCTCTGGCGCGAGGCGCCGATCGACGTGCTGGTCAACAATGCTGCCGCAACTTTCCTGGCGCAGACCGAGCATTTGTCGTTCCGCGCAGCGGATGCGATCCTGGGCCCGACGCTGCATGGCACGATGTATTGCACGCTTGCGGCCGGCAAGCGCTGGATCGAGGGCGGTCATAAAGGCGTGGTGCTGAGCATTCTCTCGACCTCGACCATCACCGGCCGCGCCTTCACGGTGCCATCGGCGATGGCGAAGTCTGCAGTGCTGGCGATGACCAGGAGTCTGGCGGTGGAATGGGGACCGAAAGGCGTTCGCACGGTCGCGATCGCGCCCGGTGCATTCCCGACGCCGGGCGCATCGGGTCAGCTCCGTCCCGAGGGCCGCGACGAAGGCTGGGCGCAGCGCAATCCGCTCGGCCGCGCCGGCGAGCACAGCGAGCTCGCCAATCTGGCGAGCTTCCTGATTTCCGACCAGGCCGGCTACATCAATGGCGAGATGGTGGTGCAGGATGGCGGCTCGCATTTGCGCAGTTCCGGGGCCGAGGACCTGCTGCAATGGACCGATGCGCAGTGGCAGAAACAGCGCGAGGGCCGCGCCAAAGGCTAGCTGCGCGTAAGGCACGCGGCACCCGCAACAGGGCCGTGGACACCGCGGCTCTAACGCCCGTAACTGCCTTCCCAAAAAGGCATTTCCCGGTTATCCATCCGCTGTCCGTCCTTGGTGGCGCGATGCGTTGTCGGGCCATCTTCCAGTCACAATGATGAGGGAACCAGTTGTCCGTGCGGCAGATACTGACATCCCTTGTTCTGAGTGCGTTGCTGTGTGCGGCTTCAAGCCTCGCGCAGGCGCAGTCGGCTGCGCCGAAGGGCGCCAAGGACGCAGCCAAACCCGCCGCTGCTGCAGCGAAGCCTGCCGCCAAGCCGGAGACTGCCGCGGCGGCCGCCGCCGGTGGCGCGGAGCCGACGCTCATTGGCCAGTTCGGCACCTGGGGCGCCTATACGGCGACGCCGAACGGCAAGAAGGTATGCTTCGCGCTGGCAAAGCCATCTTCGTCGAAGACCAATCCGCCGAACCGTCCGCGCGATCCGGCCTATGCCTTCGTCTCGACGCGCCCGGCCGAAAAAGTCACCAACGAAGTCTCGATCATGATCGGCTACGCGCTGAAGCCGGGCTCGGAATCCTCGCTCGAGGTCGGCGGTGCGTCGTATGCGATGTACACCCAGGGCGACGGGCTCTGGATCAAGAACGCCGCCGAGGAAGAGCGGATGGTCGACGCCATGCGCAAGGCCGCCGACGTCACGGTCAAGGGCGTCTCGGCAAAGGGCACCGAGACCATCGATACCTTCTCGCTGAAGGGCCTATCGCAGGCGCTCGACAAATTGGCCCAGGATTGCCGGCGTTAAGCGCGCATGATCCGGAAAAGTGGGCACCGGTTTTCCGAATAGATCATGCGTAAGCCAAAAGTCGCCTTTTCGGCCTCAATCTGACGTATTTGAAGGCTTTCCAGCGGGCGCTGGAAGGCCTATTTGATGCCCATGACCGACACCATGACCAGCGCGACCGCGGCCACTTCCGGGGCTAACGCCCCTTTGGAGAAGATTCCGCTCGAAACCTATGTGCCGCCGGCAAAGCCGTCGCTGATCGGCCTGTCGCGCGCCGAGATCGCCGACCGGCTCGGCGAGATCGGCGTTGCGCCCGCGCAGCGCAAGATGCGCACCCAGCAGCTCTGGCACTGGATGTATGTCCGCGGCGCCAAAGACTTCGACGCCATGACCAGCATTTCCAAGGACATGCGCGCCGAGCTCGTGCAGCACTTCACCGTCGATCGTCCCGAGATGGTCGCCGAGCAGGTCTCCAACGACGGCACCCGCAAATGGCTGCTGCGGCTGCCGAGCGGCAATGCCCACGAGAAGGCGCATGAAGTCGAGTGCGTCTATATCCCCGAGACCGATCGCGGCACGCTGTGCGTTTCCTCGCAGGTCGGCTGCACGCTGACCTGTTCGTTCTGCCACACCGGCACGCAGCGGCTGGTGCGCAATCTCACCGCGGGCGAAATCGTCGGCCAGATCATGGTGGCGCGCGATCGCCTCAACGATTGGGCCGATCGGGAAACCCCGACCGGCAGCCGCCTCGTCACCAATGTGGTGATGATGGGCATGGGCGAGCCCTTGTATAATTTCGACGCCGTGCGCGACGCACTGCTGATCGTGGCTGACAATGAAGGCATCGGCATCTCCCGCCGCCGCATCACGCTGTCGACTTCGGGCGTGGTGCCCAACATCGTCCGCGCCGGTGATGAGATGGGCGTCATGCTCGCGATCTCGCTGCATGCGGTGCGCGACGAATTGCGCAACGAGCTGGTGCCGCTCAACCGCAAATATCCGATCGCCGAATTGCTGCAAGCCTGCCGCGACTATCCGGGCTCGTCGAACGCGCGCCGCATCACCTTCGAATATGTGATGCTCAAGGGCGTCAACGATTCCATGGATGATGCCAAGCTGTTGGTGAAGATGCTCAAGGGCATTCCGGCCAAGATCAATCTCATTCCGTTCAACCCGTGGCCAGGCACCAAGTACGAATGCTCGGATTGGGACCAGATTGAAAAATTCTCCGAGTATATTTTCAACGCCGGCTATTCCTCGCCGGTGCGCACGCCGCGCGGCCGCGACATCCTCGCCGCCTGCGGCCAGTTGAAATCGGAGACCGAGAAATTGTCCGCCCGCGAGCGTCAGGCGCTGCGCGCGATGGCGATGACGGATTGAGCGTGATGCGCGGTCTCGCTCTTTTCGTCATTGCGAGCGAAGCGAAGCAATCCATCTCTCCGCATGCCGAGAGACGGATTGCTTCGTCGCTTCGCTCCCTTGCGCAAACGCCTCGCGTTTGTCGCAGGCAATGACGGTGGACTAGGCCCATGGCGCTAATCGGTCGCCTCTTCGTCATCCTGTTCGCGTTTCTCTTCGCTTGTCTCGCGGCGGGGATGATCGTGGTCGGCGCGGTGCTGTATCCCGAGTTCAGCGATCTCGGCTCCGGGCAGATCGACCAGAGCGCGATTAATGTCGTGCTTGGCTTTGGCTTCATCTTCATCTCGGGCTTCGCACTGTTGCCGGCGCTGATCGTGGTTCTGATCACGGAAGCATTTTATATCCGGGGCGTACTCACTTACGCGATCGGCGGTGCGATCGTGGGGGCCGCCTGCTATCTCGGGCTGATCCCGTTCGATCCCGACACGATGCGCTTCGATGGCATCATCCGCCGCCATCTCGAAATCCTGACCGGGGCGGGCATTGTCGCAGGCCTGGTCTACTGGATGATCGCCGGTCGCTCCGCCGGCGCATGGCGCGAGCCGCTGAAACCATTGCGGCCGCCACCGCCGTTGCCGGCCCATTCGCGGCCGCAGCCGTGAGTCTTCCCATCCCCGATTCCCTCGGCTAAACCCCGCGCCATGAACCGGACCGGACTTTTCATCGCGCTGGGGCTGGCGCTCATCATCGGATTGTTGTTCGGGATTTTCCCCGAGCTCGATCTGAAACTGGCGGCGCTGTTCTATGATCCCGCGACCAGCTCATTTCCGCTGAAGCAGAGTTGGCTCGCCGCCATCGCCCGCGATGGCGCGATGTGGATCGCATGGGCGCTGGCGCTGCCGGCGCTTGCCGCCATCGTGGTGAAGCTGGTGCGGCCGGACCGGCCGATGTTCATGCCCGCGCGCGCCGCAGTGTTCCTGCTGCTCACCATCCTTCTGTCCGCCGTGGTTCTCACCAACCTCACCTTCAAGAGCCATTGGGGCCGGCCGCGGCCGGTGGTGGTGACGGAGTTCAACGGGCCCTGGGCTTTCGTGCCGTATTGGGATCCGCGCGGGGCCTGTGGGCGCAACTGTTCGTTCTTCTCCGGCGAGGGCGCCACCGCGTTCTGGACCTATGCGCCCGCCGCGTTGGCGCCACCGGCGTGGCGCGCCCTGGCCTATACCGCGGCGACCTTGTTCGGGATCACGACCTCGGTGCTGCGGATGGCGTTTGGCGGGCATTTCTTCACCGACGTCGCGGCCGCCGGCTTGGTGAGCTTTCTGGTGATCTGGCTGGCCCATGGCTGGCTCTACCGCTGGCCCTCGACCCGGAAATCGGACGCCGAGATCGAGGCTGCGCTGGCGCGATGGGCCCGGCCCTGGGAGCGCCTGACCAAGCGCGCGCGCCAACCGGGCTAGTCCGGTCTATTAAACGCGTGCTCATGGGCGCAAAGTTTGATATTCGCGCAGCTAAATCCGCTAACGACAACAGCCATTTCGACCGATTGGAAGCAAGATGAGTACGATCCTTAAGAGCCTGCCCAAGGGGGAAAAAGTCGGCATCGCTTTTTCGGGCGGCCTCGACACCTCGGCGGCGCTGGTGTGGATGAAGCAAAAGGGCGCCCGCACCTTTGCCTATACCGCCAACCTCGGCCAGCCTGACGAGGCCGACTACGACGAGATTCCGCGCAAGGCGCTGGAGTTCGGCGCCGAAAAAGCCCGGCTGGTGGATTGCCGCATGCAATTGGTTCACGAAGGCATCGCCGCGATCCAGTCCGGCGCCTTTCACGTTTCCACCGGCGGCGCGACCTATTTCAACACCACGCCGCTCGGCCGCGCGGTTACCGGCACGATGCTGGTGGCTGCCATGAAGGAGGACGGCGTCAACATCTGGGGCGACGGCTCCACCTACAAGGGCAACGATATCGAGCGGTTCTATCGCTACGGCCTGCTGACCAATCCGGGTCTGCGGATCTACAAGCCCTGGCTCGACCAGCAGTTCATCGACGAACTCGGCGGCCGCGCGGAGATGTCGGCGTTCATGACCGCCAACGGTTTCGCCTACAAGATGAGCGCCGAAAAGGCTTACTCGACCGACAGCAATATTCTGGGCGCAACCCACGAGGCCAAGGATCTCGAGAGCCTCGACACCGGCATCAACATCGTCAATCCGATCATGGGCGTGCCGTTCTGGCGCGATGACTGCGTCGTCAAGGCCGAGAAGGTCGTCGTGCGCTTTGAGGAAGGCCAGCCCGTCGCGCTGAACGGGCAGACGTTTGCCGATCCGGTCGCGCTTTTCCTCGAGGCCAATGCCATCGGCGGCCGGCATGGCCTGGGCATGAGCGACCAGATCGAGAACCGGATCATCGAGGCCAAGAGCCGCGGCATCTATGAGGCGCCCGGGATGGCGCTGCTACACATCGCCTACGAACGCCTGGTCACCGGTATCCACAACGAGGACACCATCGAGCAGTACCGCATCAGCGGCATGCGTCTTGGCCGGTTGCTATACCAGGGGCGGTGGTTCGATTCACAGGCCCTGATGCTGCGCGAAACCGCGCAGCGCTGGGTGGCGCGCGCCGTCACCGGTGAGGTGACGCTCGAACTGCGCCGCGGCAACGACTACTCGTTGTTGAACACCGAGAGCCCCAACCTGACCTATCAGCCGGAGCGGCTGAGCATGGAGAAGGTCGACGATGCGGCGTTCACGCCGGCCGACCGTATCGGCCAGCTGACCATGCGCAATCTCGATATTTCGGATACCCGCGCGAAGCTGAAGCTCTATTCGGACACCGGCTTGCTCTCGAGCGGGGATGGCTCCGAGATCTTCAAGCTCGGTAACGACAAGAGCTGAACTTCGCGGACAGGCGTTTTCGGCACCTCTGCGGGCGGCCGTTACATAACTGTCATCCGGGGTGAATAGAACTGGCCGCCTTCATTTCTTGCGGAGCACCATCCGCGGGCAATCGTGCGCGGAGCCTAGATTTTGATCAAGCCAGTCACCGTCATCACCCTCGCCGTCCTGCTCTCGGCATCGCCGGTTGTTGCCCAAACAGTCTATCCGATCGACCGCGCCGAAATCCTCTCCGGCGCGCGGTTCGACTTCAAAGTTGAATTCCCTGACAAGGTCGATCAGGCGAAACTGAAGGTAACGATCAACGGCCAGGACTACGCCGCCGTGTTCGGCCGGGCCGCAACGTTTATCGAGCGCGAGGACGACAAGGACCAATCCGCGCTGATGCTTCGCGATGTCGAGCTGGCAAAGCTCGGGCCGGTCGTCGTCGAAGTCAGTGACGGCACGAAGAGCCGCAAGGTGACGTGGACGGTTTACGACACCGGGCCGCGCAAGACGAAGAACGTGATCCTGTTCATCGGTGACGGGATGTCGCCGGCCCATCGCGCCGGGGCGCGGCTGCTTTCCAAGGGCATTGCGGAAGGCAAGAGCCTCGGCAAGCTCGCGATGGATGACCTGCCTCATACCGCGCTGGTGGCGACCGCCGGCTCGGATTCGATCATCACCGATTCGGCAAACTCTGCCAGCGCCTATTCCACCGGCCACAAGAGCGCGGTCAATGCGATGGGGGTCTATGCGGACCGCACCAGAGACGCGTTCGACGATCCCAAGGTCGAAACCATCACGAGCCTTGCCAAGCGCCGGCTCAAGATGAGCATCGGCATCGTCACCACCACCGAAGTCGAGGATGCCACGCCGGCCGCGATGGTGGCGCATACGCGCCGCCGGGCTGCCTATGACGAGATTGTCGAGCAGCTTTTCGCGGCGAGGCCCGACGTGTTGCTGGGTGGCGGCAGTGCGAACTTCCTGCCGAAGTCGGCGGCCGGATCCAAGCGCAAGGACGAGGTCGATTATATCGCCCGGTTCCGCGAGGCCGGCTATGCCATGGCGACGACCGCGGGCGAACTCAATGCGCTGGCGGCCAAACCCGAGACGCGCCAGTTGCTCGGGCTGTTCGCTACCGGAAATATGGATGGGGCGCTGGATCGCAAATTCCTCAAGGGCGGCGGCGTCAAGAAATTTCCCGAGCAACCCGACCTGACCGAGCAGCTCCAGGCCGCGCTGAACGTGCTGTCGAAAAACGAGGCCGGCTTCTTCCTGA
>Ga0307515_10025756_pt1 | contig 10159 bp, 6 predicted proteins | sample 17_EM_MG_FD_194513 | JGI IMG/M metagenome (GOLD analysis project Ga0307515, IMG submission 194513) | Populus trichocarpa ectomycorrhiza microbial communities from riparian zone in the Pacific Northwest, United States - 17_EM | ecosystem: Host-associated > Plants > Roots > Unclassified | place...
GCGCCCATAAGCTCTCAGACGCTTCGCAGAGGATTGCTGGGTCACGTGGAGTTGAGGGTTAGTAAGAAGTTATGCAAAGGGGCGGGCCTGCCAATCATCTACGAAGCGGCTGAGGCACCTGAGATAACCGCTAGGCACACACCCAGGGTGCCTAGCAACTTGCCAGTCACTTGCTTACCTTTTGCAGGTTTGTCTGGTGGCTGGGTGATGCAGAGCTTGTCACCTCACAGACACCTATAAGCTCTTAGACGCTCCGTTCTAGAGTACAGGGAGCAGATATGAGCACGTGCTAATCTAACTAACTGAGTTGGGTTAAAATTCTACTACGGAGTGTCTGATTTATGAGATGGGCCCAGCACAGGCCAAGAGATCCTTCAAGACAATCCTGTTACTCAGCCTTGCGCGCCACCACACCGCAACCGTTTGCATTGTGCGAGGGCCTCGTTCCGGATGACATTAAGGCTGTGTGGCAGGCTCAGCCACGCTCGTAACGCTCGTTTAGGTTGTTGAGATGTGGTGAGATGAGCACCGGGCATGTGCAAGGCGGAGTTGGCGTTTGGCGAGATCCTAGCTGACGAAATGGGTTTTGGAGAAGGTTGGAGCAGACAGGATAAATACCCTGCTAGGACGGTGGTTTAGATATGGCATTCATTCAGACAAACATATCCTCTATACCCACTTTCTCTACAAACCTTCCATAGGTTTAACGTTGAGGAAGCCGACCGCCCTCTTGTCCTATCACCGCAATTCGATTGGATATCCGAATACCTTTCCTAAGGCGAGAATCTATTTAAGCATACTATTGCGCACACCAAACTAATCACAAAGTACGACTTCTATCCACAACCATTTTTAAAAATCACTCTCTCACGCTTCGTAGACACTCTACCGCATCTTTCAAAATGGGCTGCACATCCTCTAAATACCAAAGCGACTACCCGCCACCCATGAAGCAGCGACAACGCCGCGGGCGCCGTTATGGCGGAGGTGGCGTTTACGCCAGCGGAGGCTACTATGGCGGTGACGGTGGTGGAGGAGGTGGATGGTTTGGCGGTGATGGCGGAGGCGGAGGCGGAGGCGGAGGCGGAGATGGCGGCGGCGGTGGAGGTGGAGGGGGTTGCTGATGAAGAAGAGGTGAAATGGGTTAAATAGTAGGAGTTACAGTTGTACGTTCTTGTTGACCCGAGGTACGAGTGGTCTATACTTTCAGGTGTAGGTGTTCGAATTTTCAAACTCCTGCCAAGCCAGCTTTTAATTGGTTAGAAAAACCCGCCAAGCTAGCTTCTGGTTGGTTAGAGAAAAAGTCGCGGGCGGTATCTACCTGCAGAATACACGTGACGAACATTAAAATATTTAAGATCTTACTATCAACAAATTAACCTCTTTGTTGACATCTCTATTAATACTATTGTATGCGTCTTACCTATGGTAAAACCTACTTTAATTAAGTGTAGCAAGTGCTGTTTAATACAACCCCGTATTAATTTTATTAAAAACGGCCCATCTACTAAGCTTTTAAAGTAATATTAATCGTATCGGTTAAAGGCGCGTTTTTCCTATATATTACTTCTACTTTTATTTACTTTCCTAGGGCTCTAAATATAGTTTAAATAGGCGGAAAGCAGAGCTTAGTTCTACTGAGACTCGTCCTACAAAGCGCTAGTAAAATGCTTTACCTAAAACCAATATTAAGGACGTCTTCTTACCTCGCGGCCAGAACAGTTAAGATACCCCTAAAATAGCTTAACGGTAGAAGACAATTAGGGCAATATAATAAGAGCACCGCATTCTTAATCGGCGGGGTAAAGCTTACTCGCCTACTCCTCCGCTATATACCATAGATAAAGCTCTGTATAGTGGGAGAGGCACTTTAAATAACCTAAATACGTCCTTGCCGCAACTAGCTCCTATACCTACTCTACCGCCAATACCTACTCTACTGTTAATACCTACTCTACTGCCAATACCTACTCTACCGCCAACACCTACTCTACCGCTAATACTACCTTCCTTGCGGTAAGCTCCCTCGCGGCAAGCTCCCTCTTAGCGGCAAGCTTCCTTACGGCAAGCTCCCTTACGGCAAGCTCCCTCTTAGTAAACTCCAACTACAGCCACACTACTACCCGTTTTAGCTATCAATTGGGAGCGAATTAAGAAGTTTAGGAGTATACTATAGGCTAAATATATAGAGACGTGCAGTTATTACAAGGAGTGGTAGTTCTAAATGGGCCTAGCTATAAAGGGTAATAATATAGGTATATATAAAGCCTATATTAAGGACGCCAATAGTCTTAAGAATTTAACCCTCTCCCCCCTATTTAGTAAAAGTAACGGGCTTAATCTGGGGCCTATTCCTAGCTTCCTACCTATACTTACCGCGGTAAAGGAGCTTCTAATTACGCGCGTATACGTTTATCTACAAGTTATGCGTATACGCGGCTAGCAATATCGCTATACTAGCCACATCTACTACTTTAGCCAGAATATACTAAAGACTTAGAGGCAGCTACTACGGCTACCTACTAAACTTAATATACTGGTTATAAGGCCTACGGTAGTAGATGGTAGTAAATACCTAAGCTAGTAGTTTACCAAACGGTATACTATAAGGCGCTCTACTATATTACTATGGCTTTACTTTCTAAAGGTTAATTATTCTAATTATTATAATGTTAAAATATATAGCACCCAGCTTACTAGCTTACCCAAAAATAGCTCTATATTAGATTAGCTACCTTATATTAATAAGCCGGAGTTAGATTCTAGTGGCCTAATAGCTTAGCTTACTCCTAAATTATAGGCTGCGTTAGCTTCTATGGGCAATTCTACTCCTATATAACGTCCTCCTACTATTAATCCTCTACCTATTAAGCCTAGCAGTAATATACTAGATGGCGAATTTGATAATAATGTACTAGATACTTTAGTTCCTAATCTAGTGCCTAACCTTAATGAATTAGAGCTTTTAAGTCGCGAGGTTTAATAATAATAAGGCCTATAAGCGGGCCTAGATATAACGGAACCTTGTAGCAAGCACTATGATGGGCTTGTTATTGGGCTAGGTGTATAGGTAATGCAAATTAAAGTTAATAACGTAATAATAACTAGTGGAGTGGTTGCCTAATAGATTAACTCTAATTGTATTCTAAGAATCACTATAAGGAAAGAACTATCTAGAGTAGGGACTGTGGTCCTTTAAATACACAACCGTACTCCTAGGAAACCTCCTTATACGTAATATACGTGTACTCTATCTACTCTGTTACAGATCTTGCGGATTACACAGATTATATAGATTATATTATGTAACTTATACTTACTATTCCTTATTACATAGTTCTACTAGTTCCATTCTAGACCGTGCTTTTATTAACTAACTAGCTTCCTCTAACTCTTCCCTAAGTAGTTATAGTATTGTACTTAAAGCGTCCGTAACACTATCTCCCTCCTCTCTATCTTCGTCCTTAAAGATCCCTAGCATCTCTAGGTTGTTTACTAGAGGTATAATATCCGTCTAATTAATTTGGTTAATATTGTTGCTTATTATACCTAAAGTAACTCCTTCTTCTTCTATAGCTCGTTAGTCTCGCACTATTGCTATTATATTATCGCTAGGTAAGATAATACTATCTCCGTATTCTCGTTATATAAAAGAGGGGTTAGTCTATATTGTATTAGCAAGTCCTTTCTCTTAGCAACCTTTCTCTTGTTTGGAATGCACTAAAGCAAATATTTATTTATCCTATAACGTTTACTCTATCTCTAACGCTAAGTATACGCGTCCTATAACTCTTAATAGTTGTTAAGTTTCTTAAGTAATTTATTATAGGGTCTTATATTTAATCTGCCACTATAAAGCTTAATAATAAGCTCTTAGTAGCTCTAGCGGAACTTTATTATTCTTATAATACTAAGGAGGAGGCTACTACTGCTTAACAGCGCGCCCTTAACTCCCGTTTTGCTGCGTCTACTTAACTAATTTATCTTAAAAAAGTCCATAAAAAGGTTTATTTTAAGGAGTAGAAACTTATAAAATAAGGTCTGTAGGAACTTAGTAATAAGAAAACTAACTCTCTTCCTATAAAGGGAACAACTCTAAATAGTTTAGCAGTCGCTCTTCCTAGGTTCCCCTTAGGTAACTTATTCTTTAGCGATTCTTCCTTATTAATATTACCTAACCTATTTTCTTCTAATACTCCTATACCTTTCCTATAGCGTTTTTTAGGTTCTCTAGTGGTTCCTAGGTAGTCTTATTATAGCCTATCTACTTTACCTTATACTATATTTTGTCGTCAATGTCCTTATAACTAATGATTTTTAAAACTTACTATTTGTCTTCTTCTTGCCCTCTATACATGTCTGCTTTATAAACTAGTGGCTTAATATTCCTATATGCTAGCTCTAGCATTATAATATACTATACTAGGTAGATCTTTATCTTAGCTAGTAGGTTTAACTTAAATGTAACTGGTGAAATTCTCTATATAATTTCGAAAGGTCCTAGTCTAATGTAGTCCAACTTCTTACTTAATTATTAACTCTTAAAATTTTTGTGTAGTAGCTACACTTTATCTCCTTCCTTAAGATCTGGTCCCTTAGATCTCTTAGCGTTATAGTACTTTTTTATTCTTTACTGTACTGCTTTAGCTATTTCTATAAAGTTCTTATAAAGATTTATTAATATCTCCATCCTTTACTTAGCTGTGCTACTTATTTTCTTTACTTAATATAGCGATAGCGATATTTTTAGCTTATATCCATAATTCGCCTTAAATAGTAACGTACCCATTTCTTCCTATAGTGTTGTATTGTACGTAAACTATATAACTAGTAATAATAATACCCAATTATTCTGTGCATAATTAATATAGTGCCTTAAATACTGCTCTAGTGTCTAATTTAGTCTTTCCATTTAACCGTCTATCTGTAGATAATATGCGGTGGAAGTTACTGCTTAAACTCCTTACTCCGCTAAGAATACCTCCTAGAATGCTGCTATAAATCTTAAATCTCTATCTAATATAATCTTGCTTAGTGCTCTATGTCTTATAAACACTTCCTTAATATAGATTCTAGCGATATCTTCTGCTAATATCTCTTCTGTACACGCTATAAAGTATCCCCACTTTGTAAGCTTATCTACTATTACTAAGATCATGTTATAATTTTATCTAGTAATAGGATCTTTTAATTTTAGCAACTTTATAATAAAGTCCCATAATATAACCTCCTATAGTCTCTTTGGTATTTTAATAGGTTATAGCCCTCCATATGGCTTATGCCTTATTAGTTTATTTCTTTAGCAATTTAGATATTCTTTTATAACCTTTTATACTAGGTTTTAGATTCTATTAATAATATACTCCTCTTAGAGTCTTAATACTAAGCCTATAGCTCTATTATATCCTTAAATTAGTCCCTTATGGAAATTTTCTATAAAGTGCTCTGCTATGCTTCTTAGGATATACTTTACTTCTTGGTTTTCGTATATATCTATTTATGGATCTTCTAGCTACGCTTCTAGAATTCTTTATACCTAAAAGCTTTCTAGTAACTTATAAACTTTCTCTAGTTCTTCCTAAGTTGCTATAATTTTTGGATAATTATACCTAATTAATCTATCTATATCTTTTTGCAATAAAGCCCCTAATAGCTTCTTATTATTTTATAGTTTAGCTTTTTAACTTAGAGCATCTGCTCTTATATGGTACTCTATAAGCATCTCTACCCATCTAACCTATTTTTAGTTAAGTTCCTTTATTATTAGGTATCCTATTAGGTTTTTATAATCCGTTTTAACTATAAATAGTTTCTCTATACCTTATAAGAATGCTCTCTATTCCTTTAATGCTATAATTATACCTAATAACTCCTTATTGTAGATATTATAGTTTAACTTTAGTGGTATTATCTTCCAACTGTAGTATGCTACTAGGTGCTATTTATCTAGATGCTTTTATATAAAGTATACTCCTAGTGCAAAGTCTAAAGCGTTTATTTCTATAACCGTCTCTAGATCTAGTTAATAGATCTTAAGAACTGGTTCCTAGGTAAATAACCTCTTAACTTCCTTAAACAGTTCTTATTATTCCTTTCCCCATACCTATAGTTTTTCTTTCTTTATTAATCGCGTAAATGGCTTAATATCTTTTAACTATTGCGCTATAAACCTTCTGCAGTAATTGCAAAACCCTAAAAATAATCTTAACTGTGTAACGTTCTCTAGTTCCTGCCAATTTACTATAGCCTTGATCTTCTTTAGATCTATACTAAGTTAGCCTAGTTTAATAATAAATTTAATAAAATCGGTCTTCCTAGTAAAGAACTTGTATTTCTTAATTACTACTAGCATCTATTCCTCTTATAGTCTCTTTAAGACCTATTTAACGTGTTCTTTATGTTCTTTTTTAGTTATTAAGTAAATAATAATATCGTTGAGATATGCTATAACAAATTCATCTAAGTGTTCTTCTAATATATTGTTAATTTACTTCTAAAACATTACTAGTGCGTTTATAAGCCTAAATTGCATAACTAATAGTTTATATAGTCCTTCCTTTAACCTAAAGGCTGTCTTCTATTTGTTACCTTCCTTGATTCTAATCTAATAGTACGCCTATCTTAGATTTATCTTTATAAAGATTTACGCGTTGCCTATCCTATCTTAGATCTCGCTAATTAAGGGTAAAGGATACCTATCCTTTCTGGTAATGCTGTTTAACTATCTATAGTTAATGCACAGCCTTAGTTTGCCATTCTTTTTTGGTACGAATAGTACTAGATAACCCGCTAATAATTATAATGGTCTAATGTATCCCTTTTATAAGTTCTCTTAAATAAACTCTTTTAATACTCTACCTTTCTTTTTAGTAAGCTTATAGATTGGAAAGAACCTTAGACTTATTCTTAGTTCCAATTCTATCTTATAGTCCTATACTATATACTCTAATAGCTTTTTACTTTTTAGTAACTATAGTTTCTTGCCTTACTTATAGTATCTCTTTAGTACATAGCCTAGTCCTTTTTCTATTTCTTTATAGGTTGCTCCTACTTAATACTATACCATCTTAGCTTATTATTATATCTTGCGGCGTTAAGTATCTTTAATATTAACCTAACCTATAACCTAATTAATCTTTAGATTGTATTCCTATAACTAAGGCATTTCTAATACTGCCTTATTATTCCCTAATAGTAATATATTAAAAGACATCTTAATCTGTCTCCCTTTAATAGTTATCTAAATAGGTCCTATTTTAAGATTAATAATGCCTCCTTTATAGGCTATTGGATCTCCTAAAATTGTTACTAATAGGTAAGGATATTCCTTTTTCCTATGTAGTAACCCTATTCTTTTAACTGCTGCTAGCGAGATATGGTTCCTTATTGCTCCACTATCTATTAATGCCTTAAATTGTTAATCTTGCCACTTAACTTATAAATTTAGGTGTTGTCCTTAAATTCCTTTAAGGGTCTAAGGCTCTACTACTAGTTCCCTCTGGTTCTATAGGCCTCTACTTTTCCTAACTATTAGCTACTTAATCCTGTTTATACTTGGTCTAACTTAGGCTAATACTTAGTTCGCTTTTTATCCTTAATATGCTATAGATAGGTATTTTCTAGATATTCCTACTACTGTCGTCTATTTAGGCATTCTTCCGTAAGGAATCTTCCTGGCTAAAGTATTAAGTCCCCTTATTCTTAAACTTCTACTAGGTGCCAACTATGCATATACTTAGCATTTTAATATTTCGCCTTATCTGTTAACCAATGTATCCTTACTAGATATTTTCAATTCTTATCTTTTAGTGCTCTATATATATTACACGTATTATCCATATATACTATCTACAATAGTATATAATATGCTTAGTGTCTTAAGTTAACTCTTGGCTCGTCTTTATCCTTAAGTTTAAACCTTTCTCTTATTAATCTAAGCGTTATGACCTTACTTGCAGGTACTAAGATTCGCCTTTCGCTTTTCTAGTCCTCTAATTGCTCCTTTAGATCTTTTAACATTATAATTAAGGCTCCTTTAATATAAGTTATGGCCTTTTCTATAATTGGGTGGTCTTGGATAACTTTCTTATTTAACTATATATAGAAATCTTCCTACTTATTATTATGTCGTTGTCTATACCACTTTTAGTATAACCCTTTAAGTATATACGGCTTATCCGTAAGGAAGTATCTTCTTATTACTGCGTTATAACAGCCCTTTATATGTCGTTCTTCGAACCTAGTTAGAATCCCTAAATCCTCTTCTTATTCTAGTTTAGTAAGCCACTTAGCTCTTAATATGCCTGTCTTAGGCCTATTAGTGATTCTTTATATAGGTGCTCTGTCCCTTATACGTCTTAATATGCTAGATCTCTTATCTAGTTTCTGTTCTTACCATAAGGTAATTCTTACTCTAAATTCCTCTATGGTTTCTTTTCTTTTGCGTTTTATAAGTGGATCCTTAAAGTTGTTATACTTCTTAATCTTAGTATTAACTTTTCGATCTTTAGGCTAAACGCTATATTTCCCTAGTAAGTCTTCTAGGTCTATATATCTATCTCCTAGTCTAACTGCTGTTTATATTATAGATTCTTTAATCTATAAAGAAGCTCCTTACCTCTTACCTATAGGTATCCTTATTTATACTCCGAATTCTTAGTCCCTTAGATTCTTTAATCCTAAGCTTGCTTCTAACTTAAGCTTAGCTCCCGCCTTAGTTTAACTAGGCGTCTATAGTATTCTTATCTTATCTTAAGAGTCTTAAATCTCACTTATCTCGCCTTAAGAATCTTATAACTGTGGGAAACACTATCCTAAGCTTATTTGTATGTTTCTAAACTGAGCTATTGCTCTACTCCATCGGTTTTTGTCTGTTGTAGGTCCTTAAGCTATTCTTATCCTATCTTTGGAATCTTAGATCTCTCTTATCTTGTCTTAAGAATCTTAAGCCTTTAGCCTTTTACCTTTATTAAGTAGTAAGCTAGCACTAGCAGTCGTCTGCTTACTTAATCTTCTTTAGATATTGCTCCTTTCGTCTTATAAAGCGATAGATGCCGTATCTAACGGTATTATAATACCTATTACTAAACCTTGCTCTATAGCGGTCTTAGTTTCTACTTCTATTATAACTTCTCTAAGGTTTATACGTTCTTAGTAAACTGCCTTTATTTCCTTATTGTCTGCAAATATTTCGCCTATATTAAACTTATCGTCTTTAATATCTAATCTACGCGATAGTTTATTAGTTCCTTTACACTCTATAGATTTTAGCTCCTATGGCTAATAGCTTACGCTATATTTAGCGTCTTTATAAATTCGGTATGCGTTATTATAATAAAACGCGAAACTTCTAATTAAACATTCTTTTGTTCCTTATAGTATACTATTATCCCTCTATACGTATATGTCTTCTACTAGTTATGTTCCCTTTATTATATAGTAACTCTAACTATCTTTACAATCCCTTGCAAAATAACCCTGTTTCCCACAATTTATATAAGCTCCGTTTCTAAACCACTAACTTTGCTATAGAGTCCGCCTAAATATCTTCTGCTACTAAGATCCCTAGTTTAGCCTTTGCTCCTTAGTCCTATAATTACTAGATCCTTAACCTCTAAGTTTCTATAGTTTCTGACTCTATCTCTTATAGGCTTCTTTAGTACTACTTAGGTCTATTAGCTCTACGCTATACTATAGTTTCTAACTTAGCTTTAGTCGTTGCGTACTCTATATCTTATATAACTATAGAACTCTATCCTAACCTCTCTTAATCTGTTCCCTTTAGTAGATCTAATTATTAATCTTAATTACTTAATCTATTAATTCCCTTAGGGTGTCCGCATCTTCTATTAGAATAATTACGTCCTAAACTTTAGCCTTAAGTCCCTATTTATACTATGCTATAAGCGCCCTATTATTCCACTTAACTTATATAGCTAGCGTTTGGAACTATATTATATACTTAATTGCTAAGGTTCGTTGCGTAATATCTTAGAGTTTTTTTTTTGCCGTAGTTACTGCCTCCGGGTCTCTGAATATTTATATAAGTCGCTCTATAAATCCTTCCTAACTTAAGAACATAAACCGCACCTCTTAATTAGTAGTTATTATTCTATTTGCCTGTATTTCTATAAGGTAAAGCTTAAACCACTTAAGTGCT
>Ga0307515_10025757_pt1 | contig 10158 bp, 9 predicted proteins | sample 17_EM_MG_FD_194513 | JGI IMG/M metagenome (GOLD analysis project Ga0307515, IMG submission 194513) | Populus trichocarpa ectomycorrhiza microbial communities from riparian zone in the Pacific Northwest, United States - 17_EM | ecosystem: Host-associated > Plants > Roots > Unclassified | place...
AAACCTTGACCACCGCTCGATTTGGCCCAAAATTCAGCATTATCCCCGTCGCTCCTTTAAAAATATATGTTCATTTCTTTGTTCATCATGCTAGTTTTCGCTGTTGTCATGGCATCACCGCAGCCTCATCATGGTCAGTTACCGTCACACCGCTACAAACCACTTGATCCTAATGACCCAGGGACCTGGTGGGTACCCTGACAGGTCTGACAGGGCCTGCCTTGCTCTCCCCAAGAATGATAATTGTTTGGTGAAACCAAATGTCTTTCTGCATCTCATAAGGTACGGGACAGCCAAGAGGCGCAGGCACAGCCACCTGTCCAAAAAAAACCCAGCCTCAATGGTTCAAATTCTCGTGTCCGAATTTTTTTTTTGGTATCTGTAGCTAGTTTCGTATGTCAAAAAATTAATTAATTAATACCCTATTCAAGCGTGTGCTCTGGCCTCCCAAAGAGCCTCTGGTGGCAATGTACGGTGGCCATGGTACTTCCTGCAGGCCCAAGCAGCCTGTGGCCCATCCAATCCAGCATAGTAGCCATCCATAGATCTGTGAGATCGGATCGAGTAACTCTGAGTGGATTCCACTGGCACAGAGTAGAATTTTTTGCTGTTTTTCGCTTCTGTAGGTGCCCGATTGTGCACCATTCACTCCATGACACTTGTGGGTCAGAGTCTTTGAGAGATTAGCTCTTCGTGACTTTGTTGACTTCTTGTGGTGTCCCAAATTTTAGTTCAATTTTTTATGTGTGGGTTTTCGTCATTCACGGAGCAGATGTGAATACAAAGCAAGATAATACAAAGCAAGATCACGTGACAATGTTTCAAGAGCTGTGCCCAGAAAAATGGAAAACGTCCCAGAGGGCCATTCTCGCCTAAAAAAAACACTTTGGGCCAGCACCCAAAAATTTCCATTATTGGGCTCAGATAGGGGCGCATGCGCAATTTGAAGTGCAGGGAACTATTTATTTTAAAGGTCTACATACTTTTCAGCATTTTTTCTAACTACATGGCATGGGCTCAGGGAGGATTTGGCCCACCCATCGAAGTTGGTGGCTGTGCCTGCGCCTCTTGGCTGTCCTGTACCTTATGTTGAGATTGGTCTGCTTCACAAATGTATATTAGGTTCCTACTGCTATACATGTAATCTGCTTTGACTTTTTTGGCCCCATGGCATGGGTTGTGAGCAGTGCATGGGACTGGGCCAGTTTGGTGTTGGCATGACTCAACACCAAAAATATCAGTTTATTCAGGCTGTAGTGCAATGGATGAGCTAGCATAAATCATGTGTGCATTGATCCAGGCAGTGGTATGGGTACAAATGAACATAAAAAGGTTAGTATTGCAAGCATCATGTTGAAAGGGTCCATATGCATTCTGTAGTAAGTTAGAGTCTGATCATGAAAGGTTGGCTTCTCCTCTGTCCCTTACAACAGCTGTTTTGACTCACAAGATGCCATTGCCCCTCTTGTTTTTTCTCTGGCTTGTTGACAGCAGTGTCAGCCCCCTCTCAAGGGCAAACATGCCTGGTTGTAGTTTGAGCTGATCCACTGGGAGTAGGTGGAGTTTAGGGTGGTTCTGTTTTGGATGCAACAGTGCCTTCTTCTTCTTCAGCTTCCTTGCCCTATCCCTCTCAAGATGACCTGGACAGTGCCTCCTTCCTTCTGCAGGTGGGTGTGCACATTCTTGACAATTTGGTGGTGTTGTGGCTGGCTCTGACATGGTGAAACTGGTGGGGAAGTGTGTTGAGTCACACAAAGGCCAAACTGGCCCAACACTGACCAAAATTGTGTTGGGCTTCATGCACCCACTATTCCATTTCCTATGTACTGAAAGAATTTTTCACTCTGCTTTTTCAAGCTGCACAATGCACAGCAATGCTATCTGATGACAAAACCTTGCAACTCATCAAGGGCACTTCAGACAAATCACAGGACACCAGAGACTCAGATTCCAACAGGTATCACCCTTCCTTCACCATTTCTACACCTCTTGCACCCAACAATCCACCTCAATCAATGGTGGCTGTCAGTGCTCCCCCAAAGAGACATTGAGCATGCCCCAAAAAAGGTGTGTACTGAGTCTTATAAAATGCATTGATTAACACTGACATTGTTTCTATCCCCCCAGGGCAACTCCATCCCTGTCATAAGCCCTTTCAATTACCCAATGCCTGTTGCAATGACCCTGACTGTTCAGACTCACTCAAATGCATCTAAATGGTCAAGGACACCATCTATAACCAATACAACCTTGAAATGAGTCAAAAAGACAATGTCATTAGCCAGGTATGCACTCAACCTTTTTTCCAAGCAGACACACACCCCCTTCCCTTCTTCACATTGTACATATCATTATTACTATGGATATAGACACTCTGATTGCTATCTGGTCTAATAGATGCATGACATAACCAAGATAAGCCCAGGCCTTGTCTGGTGTGTTGATGGTGTCATATAGCAGAGATGAACAATTTGAATGATCCCCTCTTCATTTAATAGCTTTCAGTTTTGCCTAGCCTGCATTATGGTCCCAGATGTTCCTCCACCATCACTTTAGAGAGGCCAATGACACACCTAAAGCCTCACAGATATCATGGCATATCTCAAGGTGGTCAAGAAGGAACATTGCACATTCCTTCAGGTCCCAACCAAGTTTTCAGTAGCCCACTGTCCAGTTCAGGGAGAGTGTGTGCAGTGGAAAAAATCTGTCTTAATATAGATATCATTATCAAAAATTTCATGATAGTTTCAGAATTTTTTGAGCAATCTTTGATTTTATGGCCCATTGCTGCAAGCTTTGTTTGGCTCAAGGTGGGTGCAACATATTGTATTCAAATATTTAATTACAACCCATTGCAGCCACTTTTGGCCAAAAAATCAAAATTGACTTTGTCACTCAATTAAAAATTATAAAACACCAATACAACACATTGCACCCACCTTGAGCCAAACAAATACTATGGACTTGAACCAATGGTGTTTGCTTGTATTCTGTGTTTCCTCATGTTTGTATCATTCCCCAAATGCTACCAGACTCATCCCCATGCAATGGAACCAGTAATTCCAACAGTCTCTGACAGAGACTAACAAGTGGAAGCCAAGAGGAATAAAAGGAAGATCTTGAGGCTAGTCCATTTGCCAATGGAATCAGGTTCTCCTCTCATCCATGTGCACTGGTGGGAATAGAATCTCTGAAAGGGGGGGGAAGGATGGGTACAATGGCTTATGGGCTTGTCAGACCTAATTCCCAGGTGACTGCCCAGAAGCACAATGGGCACCCAATCTGTCTCAGTGACAAGCACTCTGACTAGGTATGACACCAAAGGGGCTGACTGAAGTGGGGGTTCAGTCTGGCTGGCTAGCCTGGCAGTGCTATGGGTGGGAGTTAGCACATGAGGGCAGGGGAATAGACCACATGGTCTTGAGGGCTGAAGTCCAACAAGCAAGCTGGTGAGCAAGTGTGTTGGGATTCAACTGAGAGTGGGGCAGGGCACACAATGCCAAATGTCTATTATCAAGATGTTGAGTGAGGGACATTCCTCATTGAGTCTGGGCTTAAGTACAAAGTCTAAATTACAAACACACAGCTACCAGACTGCAGGAGGTGGAGTGGGGGGCTGTGTGTGGGTGGCATTGCAAAGTGGAAGTGGAGAGAAGTGGAGGCAGGGGTGGTGCGGAAGTGGAACTTACACACAGGTGGTGAAGTGGAGGCTATGCAAGTGCAGTGGTGCAGGAGGGGCAGTGAGGTGGCATTAGTGGAGGGGTGTGAGGTGGAGGTGGGTCTACACTATAGGGATGAGTCTAGTAGCATGCAGGGAGCAATACAAACATGAGGGAACATAGGATACAGGTAGATCTGTACCATCAGAAAGAGTCCATATTACAAGTCATGAGTCATGGGAAGCAAGAGGGATGAGGGGGTCAGAAGGAGGTTGGGAGTGGGATCAGGATCAGAGGAGCAACATGAAGGGGAGTGGGCAGGAAGTAAGAAATGAGGGATGACAGTTGGTTGGAAATATTGGAGTGATCGGGAGGAGCAGAGAGTGTCAGGATGAAGAGGGAAAAGGGAGAAAAAGGCAATATTATCACAGTACCCCCCACCAAGGGTCAGCATCCTCACTGACTATCAACCAACCCTCTGTTGTCTGGCAGGTTGTGCATGAGTGGCAGGAGGGTTGGTTCATTTGGGGGCATCTGGATGTCTGTGATAGAAGTCCTCTTTGTGGTTGAAATCATCCTGTAGGAGTTGAGGTCCAGCATTGGAATCAATATCATCAGCATTCTCCCAAGTGTCATGTTCCTCTGTGAAGCCTTCCCATTGGATCTTGAACTGGAATCAGTTTCAGAACCATCAGGAATCCAAGTACTTTTCCATAACCCAGAAGTCCTCATCATTGACCTTGACAGGAGGAGCAGGAGGGGCAGGGTTTGCATGGTTTGGAATAGTGTTGGGAGTGGCCTCAGACAGAACATTGACATGGAATACATCATGGATCTTCCATTGAGCAGGAAGTTCAAGTTGGTAGGTCAAGTTTGAGAGCTTATCCTTGATTTGGAATGGGCCATGATGTTTGCTAGCAAGTTTCAGAGACAGCTCATCAGTTGCAAGGTTGGTAGCTTCAAGCCAACTGAATCTCTGACTTGGAAACTGGGGTTGTCATGTTTCCACTTGTTGTAGGCCTGTTTCAAGATCTCCTGTGACTATTCAATAGTGTGTTTACATTCCTCTTGGGCTTCATGAATCCACTGGATCTGCATGTCAGGCTCATCAGATTGGGCTGCAGTCAGGACATTTGAGAGTGTCAGGTGGTAACCAAAGTTTGTGAAGAACAGAGTTGTGTTGATTGAAGGGTGGTGGTGGTTGTTATATGCAAACTCTGCCATTGGAAGGAGGTTGGCCCAATCATCCTGACAGTGAGAACAGAACATGTGGAGATATGTTTCCATCCACTTGTTGTTGTTTTTGACTTGTGCCTGTGTCTGCAGATGATAGGCAGTTGAGAAGTGGGGTTCAATTCCGAGTCCCTTATAAAGTGAGCAAAAAAACTGATTCACAGAAAATCAAATTTTGCTTGTGAGTCAAGTTATGGCCCAGGGAACAAAGGTAAACCCGTGAGAATTTGTGGTAATAAAGCTAGGTACCATGTCCTTTATTGTATTAAATACCAAATATTTGACCCTTTTTGTTGATTTGATATTGACTTTAGAAGGGGCCCTAGTTGTGTTGGAATCAGTCAATCATGATGGTTTCTGATAGAAACCAATGTTGGAAAGACAAAGGAAGGGAGGGGGCTTGAGGCTTGTCTGTGTGCCAATGGAATAAGGGATCTCCTCTTGTCCACACATGCTGGTGGGAATAGAATCTCCAAAAGGGGGAGGGAATGGGTATGATGACTTACAGGCTTGTTGGACCTAATTCCCAAGCAACTGCCCAAAAGTACAACAGGTGCCCAATCTGTCTTGGTGGTAAACACTCTGACTAGGTGCAACACTGAAGGGGCTGACTGAAGTGGGGTTTTGGTCTGGCTGGCTAGCCCAGCAGTGCTACAGGTGGGAATTAGCATGTGAGGGTGGGGGAATGGTCAATGCAGTCTTGAGGTGTGAAGTCCATGCAACAGTGAGCAAGCAAGTGAGTGGGTTGGGATTCTTAATAGAGCAAGGCAGGGCACAGAATATCAAATGTCTATAATTGAGATGTTGAGTGAGGTACCAGTCAGAAATATCAGAGTGATCAGAGAGTGGAGATCATTGGAGTGAAGAGAAAAAGGAAAAAAAAAGAAGGCAATTTTATCACACTACTGTACTTTTGGGGCCAACAGGCCATTTTTGTTCTTATACATTTTCTGAGAGATTGACATGACTAGCAAGCATGATTGATGTAATAATCAAGTAGAAATGGTGATCAAATGAAACTGTGGTTATGGCAACCTGCTGATGCAGCTTGACATTCAGCTAGTGTGAGGCACCATTTTGGGACAATGGGCCACCCCCCAACAAGGCACAAAAATATATGATTCATAATTCTTTATACTACAGGATGGGTATAAACTAATTGTCAAAATTATTGGCCTCAGATAAGGCCTTGGATTCATCATTCTTGGCTGGACCACCAACCCAGCCACTTTCACTCTCCTCCAAAATGGAGGCAGCCTTGCTATCTGTGCTAGACTCAACAGTCTCTACTGCTTTACACCCTTTACAAGTTGGATTGCAAGGCCTGTCAGGACAATCCTTGAGTTTGACAATGAGTGTGATGATTTATAGTCCATGTTATGAGAAAACTGCTGGGCAAAGATGTTAAAAATGCCCCTATTGTATGTTGAATTTCATTGTTCAATGTTGGTAAGTGAGTGGGTGGATGCATGTGGCCCAGCCAAAAGTGAGATCAGTTTTTTGGTCAAGTGCTCCCTGTAGCATGAAATTGCTAGGTGTTGGCTGGTGGTGTGCAAATTAGACTAAAATATTGCTGGTAAACTATTTACAGATGGTTTTGTTTGTCTACAGGCATTGCAAGTGCCATTGGCCCATTGAGCCCAAAAGTACAGTAGTTGATGAATCAGTTTTTTTGCCTGCATTAAAATGGGCCTAGTCATATGATATCACATGGCTAACCTAAAATATCATGTAGCCTGCCTTCAAGAGTAGATATGCCACCTCTTGGCATCAACTACCCCCTGGCAAACATGTCCTCCAACACCCAGCAACTATTGGGACTTTACTCCAAAATGGCAAATCCTGTCACCAGGTGGCTGCCCAGATGCATGTCAGCTACTCTAATTCAAAGACTTTACTCCTATGTCAATGACAGCCTGCCCAAGCACCCTGGTTGGCACCCAAGGCAGCTCATGGCCAATGATCAATTCCCCCTTGCCCAACAAGTCACCTCTGGAGCAGCTGATACTGACTCACAACTCAAGAGACTTTCAGACCTCAATGTTACCCTCCAAATAGTTATTAATACCTTGAGAAAGGCAGGTCTCAAGACTGCCATAGAGCAGAAAAGGCCACTTCTTTCAAGGGCACATTGGTGAGGAGCCTTGGAGCACCACCACTGGACTCTGGAGGACTGGGGCAGGGTGAATTGGTCACATGAGACTAATATTAATAGGATGGGGTGAAATGGGAGGGCCTGGGTATGGAAAAAACCTGGGTCTGCCCTGGAGCACAATCAGATCAGTGGATTGTCAAGTTTGGGGCAGATTCTTGATGGTTTGGGGTTGTGCACCTGCCCAAGGAGTGGATCATGTGTACATGATAGATAGGAGAATGGATGCTGAGCTGCACACCAGCATTCTTCAAGTTGAACTCCTGGCTATTGTGGAGTTTTGTGGGCTGGACATGCCTTGGCTCACCTTTCAACAGGATAATGACCTTAAAGACACCTCTCAGAAGGCTTCAAATGGTTCCAATAGATCAAGGTACTTGTCTTGAAGTGGCCTGCAGTCACCCAGCCTCAGCCCATTCAAATATGGGTGGCAACACCTCAAGTGGCAGCCCAATGTCTATGGGCCCCTCCTGCTGGTGTGGATGAGCTTTTGGGGCAAGTGCTGGTGGAATGGGATAGAACACCAAGCAAGGTTTGTAGAAATGTGGTTGAGAGCAAGCCCAGAAGGATAGGGGCAGTGATAAAGGCCAAAGGGGCCCAAACCAAGTACCAGCAAAAAAACTGATTCATTGAGTCTGCTTGATTGTAAACTGTATATTAAATGATTGGCTGAGACTGAAGTCCTGAACTCTGGTGTAGCAATGGACACGATATTTACCTTTGTGTTCTGAATTTCCCACGGATTTATCTTTGTTTTCTGAGCCATAATTTGACTCACAAGCAAAATTTGACCTTCTGTGAATCAGTTTTTTTGCTCACTGTATTGTCCCTGTTCCTTCAGTTCTACCTTCAATTTCAGCCAACTCTTGACCACTTCTTCCCATTCTCAGTGTGCTTCCTCCCTTGAAAGCATTTCTCCCAAGGCTTGTTGTGATGGACCTGCCTTTCCCTTTCCCCACAGCTGTGTGGTGGCAGCTTTCTTGGCTTGAATAGTCTTCATGGCATCCAAGGTATCAGTTCCTGTGGCCCTGATAGCCTTTCCTCCAGGTGCAACTTGTTCCCTGGCTGTTTTCTGCTTCTGCTCCTTCCAGTACAACCCAGTGTGAAGATGTTCATTCTCCACATTTTGAAAGACAAGCTGAGCTTGCACTGTCATCACATCAGCATGTAGGCCAGTGCCCCACTGCTTCAAGGCATGATTATCACATTCAAGTGCTGCAACTCTCTTCTCAAGGTCTTCAACTGTTGGTGTGATTGGTTGAGATGTTGGGAGGATTGGTGGGTCAGAAGAAAATGGAGGAGGGGGTAGTGGGGGCATTATGAGCTGGGGAACCTGGTGAGTTGAGGATGGCAAAGACCTGTCAGCAAGAAAAGTGGCTCAGGTGACAAGCAATTGGGCTTGAATATCACCACTAGCACCATTTTCATGTGATCCTGGTGATGGTGAGGGCAGGGGTGGTGGTTGATGAGAGACAGGTCCTGGGGAATGAGGTCAACTTCAAGAACTGGTGGTTGCTGCAATGGCTGCTCCAGTTGTGCTTGAAATGTAGCAAGTTCAGCTTTGACTGGTGATGTGTGCTCAATTGCTGCAGGTGCTCTGAAGGAAAGGCCAAAGCTTGGCTTTGCCATATCACCCAACACCTTGGATTGGTCAATTGGCCAGGTGCCTGTGACTTCACATGCCTTTGTTATGTTCTCAGGTGACAGTCCTTCAATGTAAGGCTTCCTGAAACTCCTCTTTTATGATTCTACCTGGGTTCAATCTTGTGTGCTCTTCCATCCATTGTCCATACTTTTGCTTGAACTGTGCAAACCCAACAACATCAAGAGCTTTATAAGAGGTTAGAGATGCATAAGCCACAGTTTTGTTGGGAGCCACTCACTCTGTAAGACATGAGTTGTATGTGCAGGTAGACATAGAACCACAATGCAATTGGCCTTCACATACTGTAGAAGCTCATAGTCAAAATGAGAGGTATGTCCATCAACCACTAGGAGATGAAAGCAACCATTTGCTTTGGCTTGTGTTTGTGCATTGAAGTCATCCTTGATCCATGCTTGGCCAATTACACCATTCATATACTGTAGCCCTTCTCAGTGCACCGAAGCCTGTATACATGAGTTAACTATTGAGTGAGAAATGAGCATACATACAGTGACTCAAAAAGCTGGTTCACATTGGCAAAATTTTCCTTGCAAGGCCAATTGTGGCTCAGACAACAAAGCTAAACTCGTGGAAAATTTCCGGAACAAAGCAAGGTATCGTGGCCCTGTTTGTACCAAATGTCAAAACATTAGCTTGATGTATTGATTTAATACAGCATTTACAATGACCAACACTTGATGAACCAGTTTTTGTGCTCTCCCATATTTTCAGGTTTGTCACAGATATCACATGACTAAACCTTTGATATCATGTAAATATGTCTTAATAACATATATAGGACCCACCAGCATCATCACCCCCCCAAAAAACATGTCCACTGTCTCCAACCAAACTATCCTCACTTTGCTCCAGAATGGCTACTCCTGACATAAAGTGGCTGCCCAAACACATGTCAGCCACTCTACAGTCAGGATACACTACTCTGTCATCAGTTACACCCTCCCCAGGTAGTGTGGTGGGCACCCAGCCAGGCATTCTGCTCAAGGCCAAAAGCCCCTTGTTCACAAAATCACATCTGGAGCAGCTCACACTGCCACTGAACTCAAGAAAACATTGGATATGGGTGTTTGTGTCCATACCATCAGGGACACATTGAAGCAAAAGGGGTTAGTGTCCAAAGTTAAGGTAAACAGGCCTGTTCCTTCCAAGACTTGTCAAAGCATAGGTTAGAGTCTGCTCTGGAGCATTGGCATTGGACTCTGGATGACTGGGGGAGGGTTATATGGTCAGGCAGGACTAAGTATAACAGGGTAGGGCCATATGGGGGGGTTTGGGGTGGAAAAAACCTGGCTCTGACCAGCAGGTCTGGGCTACTCAAAAGTTACAGTGACTCCAAAAACTGGTTCACATTTGGCAATTTTTTCCTTGCAAGGCCAATTGTGGCTCAGATAACAAAGCTAAACTCGTGGGAATTTTTCGTAACAAAGCAAGGTATCTTGGCCCTGTTT
>Ga0307515_10025758_pt1 | contig 10158 bp, 15 predicted proteins | sample 17_EM_MG_FD_194513 | JGI IMG/M metagenome (GOLD analysis project Ga0307515, IMG submission 194513) | Populus trichocarpa ectomycorrhiza microbial communities from riparian zone in the Pacific Northwest, United States - 17_EM | ecosystem: Host-associated > Plants > Roots > Unclassified | place...
GCTCGGTCTGGGTACACGGTGTTCACCTTGACGCATTTAGCGCAGAGTCTATTGATAGGATAAGAAATAATCGAGTCGGGGGGGGGGGTGGGCGAACCTCTGCGGGAGCAACTGAAAAAAAAACGTGTTGAACTGTCCAGGGAAATCTGTGAGTTACGGCCAGTGCTCTCCCAACGACGAGCATCTGTATGAGATGGAATTCGGACACTTGAATCAGTTGTCGTCTCGACATTGTTTCTGGCAGGCTTGACAGTAACATCGCAGTATCCCCGTGCCTTAGCACGAGGCCTACCCCGGGAGTCATATTCGACCGAACAGTTCCCAGCAGACGCAGTCGCCATAAGTACAGCCTCAGACTGTCAAGCCTGACCCAAGAGAACGGCGAAGGAGAGATCAATGTAACACGCACCGGTTTGTTCCGGCATCCTTGCTTTGCTGTCAATTGAAAAATTGGGTCATTTATAAGCCTTTCACATGGAAGTACCTTACTTATCACCACCTGAGATTTCCTGTCCTCGCTGTGTCACGGCACCACCTGGAAGCCTTTAGTAATGAAGTGTTTCGGGCAGCGATGGGTGACCGGCGATCCCACAGTAAATGAAATCTCCAAGCATCGTCATCGCAGCCCCGGATGCACGTTTTAGCCGACCGAGCCAAGCGCGCAGTAGATATGGTAAGCGCCAAGAGGCGCGGGAGGTAACGTCATTTGGCATGGGATTTACATTCTGACCGGCATGTGGACACGTTCCGTCAGCCGCCACTGCGCTGTGCGCAGAACACAGCCTTTTTGGACGCAGCTTGCCTCACATCCTAATAGTTGTGAGGAAATAAACGCTGGGTAATTATACAATCCTGTTCCGTTTGTAGGTTACACAGTCTTCATTAGCTCCTACGATCATCAAAGTCAGATAACACACCGAAGACAGCCACATATATCGAGGGTCGCGACCTTGGAGTTGGTAAACATTCCTACCCCATCATTTCCCCTATTACCACAGCATAGACAGAACTTCTGGGTCGAACCTCCTCAGGACCCTGTTCCATGTTCGCAGGGAGCGCATCCGACTCACTCGCCCCACTTAGACTGGCAATTCTGCTACGGCGCTGTCTGCCGGTGCTATGAGCTTTGATCGTTCCGTCATCTCCGGTTTACAAAACGACGCTCTGGAAATCCAGTGTTGGATCCAAGTGCATTGTGTCCTGAATCTGGAAATGCGAATGAGTTATCCAGATCACGATCCGAGGAAGGGCGGGCAGATTGGCCATACTTGGGCGCGTGTATGGGGCACCTATCAGGTTTCCATCCACCCAGCCTTCTCAACACCGGGAGAACAAAGAGATAAAAGGTGGTGAGGGCCGACACGGAGCCACCGGGAAGAGTAACGACAGGTGTATGTTCATCTCGGGCGGCCTTCTTATTCGGAATCGTGGCGAAAGTCGTTGGTTTACCAGGTTTCATCTTGACTCTGCCGAAGTGTATCGTTCTTTCGAAATTGCGCTCGATAACTGGTTTCGACAAGCCCCCGGAACCCATGGAGGTCCCACCGTCGTCAAGATCAGATCCGCAGAATCAAGACCCCCTTGAATTTTGGGATGTGACTTTTGACACTAGGCAACGGAAAACCAAATCAGAAATGCCGATGGAATCTTCGCAAAACGACCCAATACGAACTTGTCGTGAAGGATCCCCCAAGGCTCGCTTGAAGCCTTTTGACCAGCGTGCAGGTCGAAAATTTCGTGTCCAGTGCTCAGGATCGCCACAACGGGTTTACGAACGACGTGAACCTGTGGCGGAAGGTCCGTGCGAGCCAACGTGATGTACGCAATGAGATACACGGACCTCTTACTTTCCAACAAATGCCAGCGTTCCGACATGGCTACCAAGGGCATCAAGAATGGTGTCCTTGGAAAGCACTAGGTCGCCTGCCTTGAGATCGGAAACGGACAATCTGATGTTCTCTCCCTTGAGGATCTGTGTCAGCGTCTCGATTTCGGCTTCTTCGAGATCACCTCCCCGCCCCTCCTTACAAGTTGATCTGATGTTAGCGTCTTCGACCATGATCACAGCATCCGCTCCGAGCGGGCTTGGACCACCGGTGTTGACCCGGAAAACGGTGCCGGGAGGCAGTGGTTGCGCCAGATTGGTCGTGAGTACTTTGTATACGCCTAGCGGACCGGTACCACGCGTATCAGAACAGGGAGTTCAAAGCGAATGGTGAGGACATGGTACATCGCAAGGCATAGCCATCGACATTGGTTTGGGGGTCAAAGGGACGTTTGAGGGTGCGACGACATCCTCAGCAAGAACGTGGCCCCTCAGAGCAGGGGATACCTGACATTTTCCAGCCTCACATCGGCTGAACGAGTAAACGGTGAGTCACCTTTTCAAATACGCGCGGCAACGGGTGTATTTGATGCGATATTGAGGAAATTGCATGCTCAAGAGACACGATCTCGTAAGGTGACTCGCGATGACGAGCGGTGACTATCGGACCTTTTGAGTTCACTGGTTTGTTCGCAAGTGCGGGAAGTTACTTACCAGGTGTGTTGTAAATCTTCCGCGATGCACACCTCCCCATCCTCCAGAGTCGCTTAAGATTGTTGCACGCAATTCAGAGTATGACCGAGCTCATAACCTGTAGAAATGGAGGTCATCGTTGATAGAAATAGTGGGTGTAACGAACAAGATCGGTTAAAGAAAACTATTACATCTAATCGTCGCAAGCTACTTTCCAACTCTCTTCATATCCTGAGCGTGCCTCGAGGGGGTAGATAAAGCCTTGTGGACGTTCGCTCCTGTCCCTCCCTTGATTAGATCGAGAACGTGATCGAGTACACCCCCCGCGAACAAAGCTTCAAGATCTTCTCTCACCGCCTTGACGCTTCCTGGAAGGGTGACAACGAGTGTTTTTCCTATGGTCCCAGCTACTGGGCGTGAAAGGGCTGCGAGTAGAGTGTGCTTCAGAGAAGAGGACAGGATCAGATGGACCAACCCAGGGGCGTGGCGCTCAATCAGAGACGACACGGCCTACGGACGCGCGCGAAAGATCAATGATCTGAATCCCAAAGGCAAACAAAGGAGGGTTCAGTACCTCAGGGGTTACATCTCGCGCGCCGAAACCTGTACCGCCCGTCGTGACGATAAGGTCGACACCACTCTCGGCCCACGCGGTGATCCACTGACGAATGGGCTCTGTGTCATTGGGGACGATTTTTGTGCGGGTGACACGGTGTCCGCGGCCCTTGAGAAACTCCGCTGCGGCGGGGCCGGACTCATCCAACAGATTGTTAGCGGAGGCTGTATCATTCACGGTCAAGACCGCTGCGGAGACCATGAGCTCCGAGTCCGAGGTAAGTGGCGATGCTTGGACTCCGGGTGGTACCGAAAGGTGTTTTTTTTTATTTTTTTTATTTGTTTTTGGGTTGTCTTTCTGTTGCATTTATGGGGTAAGTAACGTTGGCCGTGGTTGTTGGCATGGGCGATTGACAATACTTAGTTGGATTGCTGTGGTGGAATTGCGGGGGCGGAACACCTCAAGGTTCCGTATTAGGATGGCAGTGTAACATCACCGAAGAACGACCACTCACTCTGACGCGCGCAGTTCTCGATCCGAGTCCTTGCTCTGCCGTCAATTTCGCAGCCTCACGCTTTGACTATATATTCTCTCCTCCAATGCCGTCAATTCCCTCCTCGCAGATCTCTCCCCCTCCTCTCACCGGAACATGCACCCATCCACCTCTCCAGATCCTGCGGTCCACTCCCCCGCCGTCTTGGAGCTCCTCGGCTTGCGGGTAACAGACAAACTCACCAGTGCGTACACAGCAAACATCCACTCCTGAGCGCCCCATTGATCCACACCTCCAGACTACATTGCAGAGGCCACTATCAATGCAGTCGACACCGCCCTGGGCTATCGATCGACTGCTTGGAATAAGACTTCGTTAGGAAGCAGACGAGTGCCCTTCAAACGTTTCGTTTGGGACATCGCCTGTCGTGCTTCTGTAAGGACGCCCGTCCTCCTCACCACACTCGTCTACATCACCCGGGCCAAGCCACATCTCCACATCGAGACGGAGGACTGGGCCTGTGAGCGAGTGTTCCTCGGCGCTCTCGTGGTTGCTTCAAAGGTCTGTTCCTCCACTTGTATCCCGTTGCCAATGTCCTGACCACTCTTTCACAGTACGTCAATGATTCCACATTACGGAATGTCCACTGGGCTCTCGCCACCGGTGTCTTTGGCAAGCGGGACGTGAACCGGATAGAGCGAGAGTTCCTCGAAGTGCTCGCCTGGCAACTCGGCTTCACCCAAGCAGACATCCTCGCCCACTACAGTACCATCGTCAACCTTTACTACAACCCCCTAAAACAACTCTCCGATGTTCCTCCTTCACTTTCTCTTCAATCTTCTCCAAAGACCACGCCCTCCTCCGTACGTCGCTCTCATCCAAAAGACACCAGGACCCCGATACGGAGGTCGACGGCCAGCCATGATTTATCAAGCCCCCCACCATTACTCTACCCGGTTTCGTTGGCTACCCAGCCCTTTCTACTCAAGGCAGAGGAAACGAGGCATCCGAATCCACGTCCATCCAGTTTCCCCGGCTTTCCCCTTCCCTGGCACGGGAAAACCCACTCGATGCCTGGGCGGCACGCGTTACCAAGAATATCCGTTTAATAACCTTCTGTTTCTCATCGGCTCTTACGTTACTCATGCGGACTCGCTTTTTGACACACACGCCTTATGGACATTTACATGTCGCCTTGTTTTCGCATTGCACTTTTTCTCTCCTCGGTTTCCTCCTCACGCTTTTCTGTTTTGTGGTTTCAACCTGTATCGAGTACGTGCACACATGAAGTTATGGAAATGTATCATCTTAGATCTTACGACACGCCAATTCAACGTTTCACATGAACATGAGTGAACATTGGGGGAGAGCGGTGTGCGTGCATATGCAAATCTCCCTCGAGGGCTGTGATCGACCAGACCGAAGTCGCTCATCATCCTGTATGAAACCCTGACAGGTTTCCTGCTTCAAGGTCCAGCGAGCGTTGACGCCTGACGTTCCGTGGCCGCCCTGGCTGCGTAGGAATGAAATTTTCTGGTGAGGCGCTGCTGTCTGTCTCCTCACAACTGCCCTAATACTATCTGACCACATCATACCCGTGTTAGGTGCAAGGTCTACATACGATCAGCGTCAGGCTAGAGTATTCCACATACTGTACATACATGGAACCGTTCCCAACAGGGCATGCCTAATCCGTCCGGCACTTTGCACAGGAATTCAAGACACGTTGACGTTTCCCCCCTTGACCATAAGACTCTCCACCGCCCAGGTCGCCTCTTCATCTTCGCTTATCTCCCTCCGGTCTGGAATCCAACTGCGCCCAACCACACACCTTCCTCGATTTCCTACCATGGGTGACAATAACGTTAGTGCCGCGACGCTGCTGGACAGCATTGATCTGGCATGGGACGACTCCCAAATCGCCCGCACGATCCTGTCGATGCTCAAAGCCCCCGATTACAACCAACTATTGTCAACCCTCAAGGATACACAACCTCCCCCAGAAAATGCAGTTAAATTTGTGAACGCCCTTGATAAGGTATGCGATCCATCGCTACCCTATCTCTCTCTCACGTTTCACACTAACCTCACGCCATATATACTTTTAGGCACTAGGATATGATGACGGGGTTCCGAGCACCAGGGACAGACTCCGCCGAGTGTTGAGGAAGACATGCGCAGAAGTTGGGATCTTGCCGTCATCGTATTACTTGGATGAAAACCAGATCAAGAAACTCAACGACGTTCCATTCGCTTCCGGGGGCTTTTCGGATGTCTGGCGTGGGTCGTACAAGGGAGAGAACGTGTGCATTAAAGCGTTCAGGGTGTATACGACCGATAACATCAAGCAACTGACCAAGGTATTGTACAATTTTTACGGTCTCGGGTAACGTGGACGACTACTAACCACGCCAAATTTACCTCAGGCATGGTGTAAGGAGATTGTTGTTTGCCAAAACCTTTCCCACCCCAACATCCTCTCATTCCTCGGCGTCATTTCCCCCGAATCTAATCCATTGTGCATCGTATCCAAGTGGGTGACAGATGGAAATATCTCTGAGTTTCTGAGACGTGTCGGCCGATTCGACCGTCGACCATTGGTGAGACTTTTGATGACGATTCCTTCGCGATCGCACGTGTAACTCCCGCGTCTGCCTCCAGCTCGTGGACATCGTCCGTGGCTTGAGCTACCTTCATTCACAAGGCGTGGTGCACGGTGATCTGAAAGGAGTATGTGAACCCGAAAAAAATGCGTTTTACTACGCCGCTCATGAGATACGCACAGCCCAACATCCTCATTAATAGCACCAAGAATGCAGTCCTGTGCGATTTCGCCCTGGCGTCCATAACTGCCGATGCGGAGTCTGCACATGCCTCCACTATAAACAGCGCTGGATCCATTAGGTGGATGGCCCCGGAGCGGCTCTCCATCTTCGATGGGAATCCCGAACCGGCACCTAACATGCTCAGGGTGACGAGAGAGTCCGACATGTATTCCCTCGCCATGGTGGTCATCGAGGTCCGTACACTGCCACGAATGTCTCATGTTTCGTCTTAACACCGAGACTCGGACCTCCACATCAGATATTCACAGGACAAACTCCGTTCTGGGACACTCCGGATGCCGGAGTAATACTCAAACTTTCTCAGCAGAAGCGTCCGAAAAAACCAGAGGGGGCGATTCAGCTCGGTTTGACGGATCCGATCTGGGGAACCGTCGAGGCGTGTTGGAAGACCCGGCCGTCTGAGCGACCCAAAGTTGGTGAGGTTCTTGAGGTATGGGAGAAAGAGATTAATGGCGCAGGTATGCCGCCGGATGACGAGAACGGTGTCGGTAAGAAACGTGTGTTGTTCCTCCGCCTTCGACTCCCCTAAGCTAAGTGGTTCGACTCTAGGTGGAAACAATCCTTGGTGGAAATTCCCATGCGGTGGATCAGAGAACCAGTATGACCAATGACTGTTCAAGGGTACCTTCTAGGTTAATTGTTTCGCATCGTATGTCCCTCCCCCTGTCTATTTGAATTGCCCCACCTTAATTGCATTGCTATTGTTCGGTTAGATACGAATCGGGGCGCGGAAGAAAATTGGTGGTATCATTAATAGGCAGAATAAGTAGGTATAATAATACAGGCGTTCAGATACGGATACAGATATAAGTGCTGGTATAGTCTTTTCAATATGTACGTGGGTTTAGGTCCGCAATGGATGACGCGAACCGTTCTTCATCTCTCACACCTTTGGAGGGAAAACATAGCGATCCGTTTTCCGGGGTAGTGAGGCTGATGTCGACAAACTCCCCCATTGAGGAACCGTCATCACTGTTCGTAAACAAAGCTCCGAGCCGACGCTCGTGTAGAACGTCGTCCACTCGATCGGTGGACTTTGTCCATGGGCCGTACCTCATGGCATTCTTCTGCACTTGGGCTGTGGCGACGGAGATCTCGTAGTGGGAGAGGTAAAAGTCATCGATGGAGGAGATTTCCTCGCGCAACGCTTTGAGTGAGATACGGTATGGTTCTGGGGAGAAGATACGGAGGAGGAGATGTCGCGTTTGGTCGTTGAGTGGATACTCCGAGCGCAGGAAGGCTGACGGATCTTCTCTGAATTTTCGGAATCGCTCATCTCTGCTAGTCGGAGCCTCCCAAATCCTATCTCCGCACACGAGGTCGAGGAAGAGGACGCCAAGTGACCACACGTCATCCGCCCCTGGCGAATACGGGGCTTGCTTAGAAGACGAGTGCCGGTCACGATAACATTCTAGAGAAAAGGGTGAGCATCAATTCGACTGTCCTCAAAGGCTCTAGATGTACCTGGGCTCATATAAGCCACAGTGCCAATCGTGTGCTCTTGGCTGTACTCGTGTCTCGTCGCAAGCCCAAAGTCTGTGAGGAAGATTTGCGACCCGTCCTCATTACAAAGGACGTTAAGGGGTTTCAAGTCGCGATGATAGACGTAGTTCGTGTGGCAGTGGTCCACGGCGTCGACGATTTGGAGAAACGTAGACTTGATCCTCGATGAATCGCCGGCGTAGGCGAGACAATCGTAGATCAAGTCGTGGAGGCTACCTCCGGGACAGTAATCGAGGAGGAAGGCGGCGTAGTCGCCAAATTCAATGTTTTCGTGTAAAGTGACGACGTTGGGGTGGTTGGAGAGGAAGTAATGGAGAGTGCTCTCTTCTTCCCAGTGGGAAGACCCAAGCGTGACTTTCAACGCGAGTTGTTGTGCGTTATCTCTGTCTGCGACGCGGAAGACAGCGCCGTAGGTGCCGTTGGTGAGGAACTCCTCGACGTGAAGATCGTCGCTGATTTCTCTACCCACTAGCTTCGCTTTGAGTGTGTCGACGTGATGGACGATGGACATCGTTTTTAGCGGTGTTGTTGTGAAGGATGCTTTTGGGGTAGAAGACAGCGGTATGAGGATATGGAGTGTTCGTGGACTACCACAGACCAAGAGTGAGACCGCATTTTATACCAGCGATGAGAGAGGACTGAAATCGCCTAGTGAACTGAGCAGGAGGCGGCAGTTTAGCAGCGGAACAAACGGAAGAAGGAATTTCGGAGTTTCGGCTACGGGACTCGGGATATGACGTATATCATCCGATGGCCCTTCGAGTCCAAACCAAGTCTAAACTCAACCCCGCGGTTGGATGTCCGAGGGGATGTTCGCAGCAGAGACGACTGAGGGTGGAAGCAAGGAATATATGCGATAAACGCCGCTGACAACACCTGTCTCTCCTCATAGTCACAAACCTGGCTGTGGATGGAGAGCCATGGTCAATTGCTAAGAGGGTTCGTTGCAAGTTATGCCGAAACCCAACAGCGTACGTTCCGGGAAAGGGGAGACAGGGATGATCAACCTCTGGTCACTGTTCGCTCGCAGGTCGAAGAGCCTGGACTTGTTCACCCACGCGTACGACATCGCGGGCCAGTATCGTAGGGTTGCGCAGGAGGAATTCGACACCGTGGTCCAGGATCCCACCTTCCACGAGAGGATCCGTGGATCACCTTCGACGGTGACATCTACACCTTCCGGCGCCCCTCTGCATCCATCGTCCTCCCCATCTAACATCTTCGCCGTTTACGAGCGGATCCGCGGGCTGTATTCCTGGTCTCACCCCGGTCGGATTCATCGGCCCCTACCTCGGAAATTGCGCTTCCACCACCGGCGCACGCAGTCTCACCCATCTTTCCCTGTTCTCCTATGGGCAACTCCTCCAGCGACCCTGGCGAGCTTCTGGCCATGTTGCATGCGGACCCGCTTTTGGGGTATCTCCGAGTCATCAACGTGCTTCGTGGCCTCCCGCCTGAGGAGGTATTTTCACTCCTTCCCCTACCACACCCCTGCTTGACAGAGCTTCAGCTCCCCATACTCCTTGAGTGGAACCTTGGGTCAACACTAAAGAAGTCACCAACTCTCCTAGCCAGGTGCGACACTTACTAATTCGTGAGCCCTTAAGTTCGCACGACACCGCCTTCGATATGTCTCCCCCACGGACGGCACCCTTCTCGATACTAAAACCCAGCAACATTCCTGGAATTGCCCCTCCACAACCACCTCGGAGACCTCGGGGATTATAATATCCTACGAGACCTCCGACTCCCCCATCCCGGGTCAAGATTCTCCAAAAGAGGCTTCGAGATGATATGGACACTGCAAAAGAGGGAACCACAAGGGCCAGACTCTTGCTACCAGCCTTTCAGAACCTCGGTATAATCGACGTGGACTTTCGCAGCTCTGACCCAGATTTTTTCCCATCACAGCTGAAGACTGTGAACCTCACCTGTTTCCGCGTAGGAAGACAGCGCGACTCACACTTCGGGCTCAAAACTCGCCGCATCTTATTACGTTGATCCCCGTTGGGTGGAGGAGCTCGAAGAAGGTGTGCGAGTGTAATATTCCGAATCAGCTTATTCGGGGTACCTTCGCAGACCTATCGAAGGTTTCCGGAAACTCTCCACAACATTCAGGGGATCATAAGGCATCCAATGACCGCGGAGAAAGTCTTATGTCGCCCAGTATAACGATCCCTTCAGCAATGGGGAGACAGGGTGCCCCGAATCTGAACGGACGGATACCTCTGAAGACGAGGAT
>Ga0307515_10025759_pt1 | contig 10157 bp, 2 predicted proteins | sample 17_EM_MG_FD_194513 | JGI IMG/M metagenome (GOLD analysis project Ga0307515, IMG submission 194513) | Populus trichocarpa ectomycorrhiza microbial communities from riparian zone in the Pacific Northwest, United States - 17_EM | ecosystem: Host-associated > Plants > Roots > Unclassified | place...
AAGACTATGTAAGATTATATAAGATTGCGTAATTGGTATATAACTTTACCTTAATTGCATGTCAAGGAATATACAGTTAGCTTTTAAAGTTGTTAAGTAGGTCAACTGCGTATTATTTAACTTTTAAATATATTAAGTTAGTTAATTACGTGTTAATTACGTGTTAAGTTAGTTAATTGCATATTAAGTTGGTCTAATTGCGTGTTAAGTTAGTTAATTATATATTAAGTTAGTTCAATTACGTGTCAAGTTAGTTAATTGCATATTAAGTTGGTCCAATTATATATCAAGTTAGTTAATTGCGTGTTAAGTCAGTCAATTACGTGTTAAGTTAGTTAAATTATATATTAATTACGCGAAACGCGCTATATAAAGTCTACTTAAATCTCATCCTGCGAATATTTTCCCGATATAGGCTAGGCGAAGGCGAAGCGCGTAAGACTAGCTAGAAGGATATACTAAGGTCTTTCCCTATTAATGATTTTTTTCTATAAATAGAAGGTATAAGCCTGTATAGACCTAGAAAAGGGACCGAATTGGGCAATAAATAGAATAAATAATAATATATTCCGTATCTAGTATAAATTATTTAAATACTTAGTAATACTATTTAGTCTTATAAACGCCCTAAGCTCGTTTTAATATTATATAAATAATACCCTAGATCTTTACTTAGATATCCTTTATATAGCTTATATTAATAATATACTAATATATAGTAATAACCTAACTAAATATTGGAAATATATTAACTTTATCCTATAAGCCCTATATAGAGCTAGTTTATAATTAGATATAGATAAATACAAGTTCTATAAAATAGAAGTTCTATATCTTAGACTTTTTATAAATAGTATATAAATAGACCTAAAGAAAGTTAAAGTAATTATAAACTAGTAAGAACCTAAGAACGTTAAAGACGTAAAAGCTTTTATAGGATTTGCTAATTTTTACTAATAGTTTATTAATAACTTCTTTACTCTAGTTTTACCCCTTATAGCTTTAACATAAAAGAATAAAGCCTTTATCTTTAATAAGGAATATAATAAGGCCTTTACTTACCTAAAGGTTATATTTACTACTATGCCTATACTCTAACACTTTAACTTAAACTAAATAAGTGTTATAGAAGTAAATTTATCTAACTATGTTATTAGAGGTATTTTATCTTAATATAATAAGGATGGAGTATTATACCCTATAGTATACTTCTTAAAATAACTAAGCCTAGCCAAATATAACTACAAAATCTACAATAAAGAATTACTAGCTATTATTAGGTATTTTAAATAATGGTAACCTAAGCTAGAAGGCGCCGGATTTTTAATTAAGGTCCTTAGCGACTATAAAAATCTATAGTACTTTACAACTATAAAACAGCTAGGTTATTACTAGGCCCACTAATTAGAATATCTATCTTATTCCTAACCCCTAATTATATATTACCTAGGCGTTTAAGGCTAAAAGCCTAATACCCTAACCTAATGCTTATAGAACGCGCTAGCACTAAAAGAAGCGCGCTTTTACCAAAATTAGACCCTACTTTACCCTAAACTATTTAACCCTCCTACTAAAGATCTTATAGTATACGTCCTTAAAATAATTAATTAATTAAACAGATTATAATTAATAAATACTTAAATAATAAGTTTATCTAAGAGATGCTTAAGCTAATATAAAATGGTATTAGATGTTTTAAAAAGATTTTTCTAAGCAAATATAAAGCTTATAGAGACCGCTTAGTTAAACCTAAATTTAATAAATTTAAGCTTAAGCTCCTTAAACATGTATATAACCTACTAGTAGCTAGCTACCTAGGCTAAGAAAAAACCCTAAAACTACTTTAATAAGAATACTATTAGCTAAATATACATAATAGAATATAAAGGTACGTCTATAGCTACTATATCTACTAAGGAGCTAAAGCTTTATATATGATGTATAACGGCCTTCTAAAGCTACTACCTATTCTAAACTAAAGATAAAATAATATCTTAATTGACTTTATTATTAATCTCCCCGTAAGTAAAGGCTATATAAATATTATAGTAGTTATAGACTAACTATCTAAGATAAGACACTTAATTGCCTACCTTAATATATAAACCCTTACTATTGCCTAACTGTTCTTGGATTACGTATAAAATCTCTATAGACTCTTTAAACCAATTATCTCTAATAAAGGCAGCTAGTTTATCTTTATATTTTAGAAAGGACAAACTACTTAACTCTATATTAAAGCGCTGCTATTTATAGTATACTATTTAAAAACGGATAGTTAAACGGAATGTATAAATACTATAATAGAATACTATATTCGGATATATACGTTATATTTATAAAAATAACTAGATTAACTAGCTTATATTTACCAAGTTTATTATAAATAATCCTGTCTTAGAAACTATAAAGGTTTTCCCGTTCCTAGCTAACTATGGCTAGTATTTATAAATAGGGTTTAAACCCTTTAGTAATCCCCCCCGCCTACGAGAACTTTAGAACCCAAAGAAATAGTACAAGTACTATCTCTAGGGCTATTCTAGAACTAGAACTAGATCTCCCCTTCGTGCTAATAGGAGACTATAACCTACATTATACATGGTGGAACGTATCGGCTAGAAACCCAACTAAAGAGGCTAAAGAACTAGTAGGCTGGCTAGATAAACACAACTGCCAGCTACTAAATTTAGATAAATAAGAAGGGACCTTTTATAGATCTAATATAAGGGAAAAGTCTATTATAGACCTAGCCTTCTACTTAGGAAACTTCCAAGAAAATACCTAGGACAATTAGACTATAATAGAAGAAATAGGATCTGACCATAAAACTATAGCCTTCTCCCTATTTACTAGAGAGACGCAAAGATACCTAAACCCTCTTTAAGAAACTCCTTTCTCTATAAAAAAAAAGCAAACTGGGAGCTTTTTTCTACTTCCCTAGTAGAGTAAGTTTAAGAACTAGAACTAGAAGTAAAAGTTTTAGCACTAGAGGAACTAGTAGGAGAAAACCCCTATATAGAGATAGGAGAAAAAGGCCCTCTAGCCTCCCTAGAGGATTTGTATAGAAATAGGGATAGAAGCTTAAGTATACTAGTAGATAACCTAATAGGAGATCTTACTAGCTGTATAAAGCTAGCAGTAGAGAAAGCTATCCCTAAATCTAAAACCTGCGAATTCTCTAAACTATGGTGGAATAAAGAGCTTCTAAAGAAAAGACAAAAAATGGCAATATTAGGAAGACTTCAAACAGAATAACCTACTAGAAGCTTTAGACTAGAAGCCTATAAGGAAGCTAAAAATCAATACTTCCATGTAATAAGAGAAGCTAAAGCTAGCTGCTGGAATAGTTTTCTAGAAAAAGCACAAGGAAAAGAGATCTTTACTGCCCTAAAATATATAAAGGACAAAACATTATAAACAATTCCTAGTTTAAAGTATAGTAAAGATAGGATTATAAAACTAGTAGAAAGCTTTGAGGATTAGTGCAAAGCTTTTACAACTACTCTATTTCCTAAACCCCCTTCTTTTACTAGCCCTATAGAGTAGAAGGACTATACTATAGATAGTAAATGGGAATGGCCAAAATTAGAGAAAGTAGAAGTTAAATAGGCAATCTTCTTTAGCTCTAATAAAAAAGCCCTAGGGCTAGATAAAATATCCTTTATAATTTTATAAAAGGCCTACCCTATTATAGAAGATCTTCTATATAGAATCTACCGGATTTTATTTACCCTAGGCTATTAACTAAAAGCTTAGAGAGAAGCTTAAGGAGTTATTCTCCCTAAAGTAAATAAGGAGGACTACTTTTTACTAAAGTCCTATAGACCAATCTCCTTATTAAACTGCCTAGGAAAGGCCCTAGAGAAGATCTTCGCTACTAGATTAGGATATCTAGCTAGTACTACTAGCTTACTTTAAGATTTACAACTAGGAGGAAGAAGATAGTGGTCTGTAATAGACGTAGTCCTATTACTTCTAAACAATATCCAATCTAAAATAGTAGGAAAAAAGCCAGATAAAGGATAGCTACTACGTTATTCTTAGACGTAAAAGGGGCCTTTAACTATATCTCTAAAACCCAGCTTCTATTTATCTGTAAGGAACTAGGACTACCTATAGCGTTTATATAATAGGTAGCTACCTTCCTTAGCAGTAGAAAGCTACAGCTTTCCTTTAATGGGTAAATATAAGAAAAAGTAGAACTAGAAATAGGGATACTATAGGGATCGCCTATATCCCCTATTTTATTTCTACTATATATGTTACGGACGCTTTAAGTACGATGTTACGACTACTTGGAGAGGAGTTGGAAGAAGCTAGTTGGTTAATATAAGTACGGTCTAGGATAGAGCCGGTAGAACTATGTGATAAGGAATAGTAACTAAGTTACGTAATGTAATCTGTATGATTTATATAATCTATATAATCTATAATAGAGTAGATAGAGTACACGTACCTTATATACAAGAAGGATTTCTTAGGAGTACGGTTGTGTATTTAAAGGACTATAGTCCCTACTCTAGATAGTTCTTTCCTTATAGTGATTCTTAGAATACAATTAGAGTTAATCTGTTAGGCAACCACTCCACCAGTTATTATTACGTTGTTGACTTACTTGCAATACCTATATACCTAGCCTAATAATAAGCCTACTGTAGTACTTGCTATAAGGTTCCGTTATATAATTACTACCTAGTTATGGTTTTAATAAGTTAAATAACATGCCACTAAAAGCAGCCACTATAACGCTATCGACGGCGGCAACTACTTTAAGGTTAGGAGGCGATATTAGTATAGCAGATACTGACTTGCAATAACCTGTAACGGTTAGACAACTATAAGAGATAGTTGACTAGTTAATAGAGAACAATGTGATACTTAAATAAAGGATTAATAGGATAGGCGCAGTAAAGGTTAAGTTACTATTGATTAAAAGATTCTTAGGAGAAAGATTAAAGCTTAAAGGATTTCTTACGTAAATGCATTTTAAGGTAGCGTAGGAAGGAGTAAAGCTGGCGACACCTATAGATCGAATAGCTTACGTAGGATTATTCTTATTAGGAAGAGTACTTAAATAGTTTAAGCCTTACCTTATAGAAATATAAGTAAATGAAATAACAACCACTAATTAGGAGGTGCGGTTTATGTTCTTAAGTTAGGAAGGATTTGTAGAGCGACTTACGCAAATATTTAGAGACCCGGAGGCAGTAACCACGGTAAAAAAAAAACTCTAAGATATTACGTAATAAACCTTAGTAATTAAGTACATAATATAGTTCTAAACGCTAGCTATATAAGTTAAGTGGAATAATAGGGCGCTTATGGTATAGTATAAATAGGGACTTAAGGCTAAAGTCTAGGACGTAATTATTCTAATAGAAGATGCGGATACCCTAAGGGAACTAATAGATTAAGTAATTAAGATTAACAATAGGATCTTCTAAAGGGAATAGACTAAGAGAGGTTAGGACAGAGTTCTATAGTTATATAAGGCGTAGAGTACGTAACAATAAAAGCTAAGTTAGAAACTATAGTATAGCGCAGAGCTAATGGACCTAAGCGGTACCTAAGAAGCCTATAAAAAAGGGAGTAAGAAACTATAGAAACCTAGAGGTTAAGGATCTAGTGATTATAGGACTAAGGAGCAAGGGCTAAACTAGGGATCTTACTAGTAGAAGACGTTTAGGCGAACTCTATAGCAAAGTTAATGGTTTAAAAACGGAGCTTGTATAAATTGCGGGAAATAGGGTTATTTTATAAGGGATTGTAAAGATGGTTAGAGTTACTATGTAATAAAGGGAACCCGACTAGTAGAAGACACATATATATAGAGGAACGATAGTGTACTGCGAGGAATAAAAGAATGTTTAATTTGAAGTTTTACGTTTTATTATAATAACGTATGCTAAATTTATAAAGACGCTAAGTACGGCGCAAGCTATTAGCTATAAGAGCTAGAGTTAAGAGGGCTTAGAGGAACTAGAGAGTTAGATAAAGAATAAAATTAACTTTATAAGCTGGATTAGGATATTATAGTAATATACGGATAATAATTAGCAATAATAATAATGGAGTTAGAGTACTTATTAATTAATAGCGATAAGGATAGTAAAGGAACTAATTAGGGGTATCTAAACCTTAATAACGTAATAGAAGTAGAGACTAAGACCGCCATAAAGTAAGGTTTAGTAACGGGTATTATAATACCGTTAGATACGGCATCTATTGCTTTATAAGACGGTAGGAGTAGTATCTAAAAGAGATTAAGCAAGCAGATAACTGCTAGTGCTAGCTTACCACTTAATAAAGGTAAAAGGCTAAAGGCTTAAGATTCTTAAGATGAGATAAGAGAGATCTAAGATTCTGTAGATAGGATGAGGATAGCTTAAGGACCTATAACGGAAAAAAACCGATGGAGCAGAGCAGTAGCTTAGTTTAGAAATATACGAATGAGCTTGGGATAAAGTTTCCCATAGGCATTAAACTCTTAAGACGAGATAGATGAGATTTAAGACTCTTAAGACGAGATGAGAACACTATAAATGCCTAGTTGGACTAAGGCGGGAGCTAAACTTAAGTTAGAAGTAAGCTTAAAGTTAACTATTCTAGGGGGACAAAGTGTTTAGCCTGAAGATTGAAAAGTTAATATGTTGGTTAAAAAGTATAAGGATGTTAAGGATTTATTAGAAAGATAACAACCATAAGAAAGTATAGAAGAATTTAGACGACGAATCTTTGTATAGTAAAAGCAATCTATAGAGCTAAGAATGCCAGATTGCTTTGAGAAAAAGACACCTATATAAAAGGTTACTAATAGGCTAAAGGCAGGTATACCTAGGGCTAAGTGGCTTACGGAACTGGAAGAAGAAGAGAATCTAGGGATTCTAACTAGATTCTAAAAATGATATATAAAAGGCTGTCACAAAGCAGTAATGAAAAGATACTTCCTTACGGACAGATTGTATATACTTAATAAGCTGTACTGAAAGTGGTTTAGGCAATGATAAAATGATAAGTGGGAAGACTTTTATATATAGTTAGATGAAAAGGTTATACTAGATTAGGCAATATCTAAGAGATAGATGAGTTATATTAAAGGAGCCTTAATTATAACGTTAAAGGATCTAAAGGAATAAGCTATAGACTGGAAAGAGATAATACGAATATCGGTACCAGTAAATAAGATAGTAATATTTAGATTAACGTAATAGAGGTTTAAACTTAAAGATAAAGATAAGTTAAGAGTTAACCTAAGACACCTAGCGCACTATATATTGGCATGGATTGCATATATAGATGATATATACGACATATATAAAAACCCGAAAGAAAAGAACTAAAAATACTCTATAAGAATATATTAGGTACTAGATAAGAAACGGTTTAAAAATACTAAGTATATATATAATTGGCATTCTACGGAAGTTTAAGAATAAGGGGACTTAATACTTTAACTAGGAAGATTCCTTATAAAAGAATGCCTAGATGGACGATAATAGTGGGAATATCTAGAGAATACCTATTTATGGTATATTAAGGATAAAAAGCGAACTAAGTATTGGCCTAAGTTGGACTAAGTATAAATAGGATTAAGCAGCTAATAGTTAGGAAAAGTAGAGGCCTATAAGACTAGAGGGAACTAGTAGTAGAGCCTTAGACCCTTAAAGGAATTTAAGGATAACACCTAAATTTACGAATTAAGTAGTAAGATTAATAGTTTGAGGCACTAATAGATAGTGGAGTAATAAGGAACTATATCTTGCTAGCAGTAGTTAAAAGAATGGGGTTACTATATAGGAAAAAGGAATGTTCTTACCTATTAGTGATAATTTTAGGAGATCCGATAGCCTATAGAGGAGGTATTATTAATCTTAAAATAGGACCTATTTAGATAACTATTAAAGGGAGATAGATTGAGATGTCTTTTAATATATTACCATTGGGGAATGATAAGGCAGTGTTAGGAATGCCTTGGTTACAGGAATATAATCTAAAGATTGATTGGGTTATAGGTTAGGTCGATATTAGAGATACTTAACACTATAAGATGCGATAATAAGCTAAGATAGTATGGTACTAAGTAGGAGCGACCTATAAGGAAATAGAAAAAGGGCTAAGCTATATACTAAAAAGATACTATAAGTATGGTAAGAAACTATAGTTACTAAAAAGTAAAAAGCTGTTAAAGTATGTAGTATGGGACTATAAGATAGAATTGGAACCAGGAATAAGTCTAAGGTTCTTTTTAATCTATAAGCTTACCGAAGAAAAAGGTAGAGTATTGAAAGAGTTTGTCTAAGAAAACCTATAAAAGGGATATATTAAACTATTGTAATTATTAGCGGGTTATCTAGTACTGTTTATACTAAAGAAGAATAGTAAGCTAAGGCTATATATTGACTATAGATAGTTAAATAGCATTACTAGAAAGGATAGGTATTCTTTACTTTTAATTAGCGAAATTTAAGATAGGATAGGTAATATATAAATCTTTACGAAGATAGATCTAAGATGGGCATATTATTAGATTAGAATTAAGGAAGGTAATGAATAGAAGGCAGCCTTTAGGTTAAAGGAAGGACTGTATAAACTATTAGTTATGCAATTTGGGCTTATAAATATATTAGTAACGTTTTAAAAGCGAATTAATAATGTGTTAGGAGAATATTTAGATGAATTTATTATAGTATACCTTAACAACATTATTATCTACTTAATAACTAAAGAAGAATATGGAGAATACGTTAAATGGGTCTTAAAGAGACTATAAAAAGAATAGATGCTAGTAGCAATTAAGAAATATAAGTTCTTTACTAGGAAGACTAATTTTATTAGATTTATTATTAAACTAGGCTAACTTAGTATAGATCTAAAGAAGATTAAGGCTATAGTAAATTGGTAAAAACTAGAGAATGTTATGTAGTTAAGATTGTTTTTAGGGTTTTATAATTACTATAGAAGGTTTATAGCGTAATAGTTAAAAGATATTAAGCTATTTACGCGATTAACGAAGAAAAAAGAATTATAGGTATAGGGAAAGGAATAATAAGAACTATTTAAAGAAGTTAAGAGGTTATTTACCTAGGAACTAGTTCTTAAGATTTATTAACTAGGACTAAAGACGGTTATAGAAATAGATGTATTAGACTTTGCACTAGGGGTATACTTTATATAAAAGTATCTAGATAGATAGCACCTAGTGGCATACTATAGTCGGAAGATAATACCACTAGAGTTAAACTATGACATTTATAATAAGGAGTTATTAGGTATAGTTACAGTACTAAAGAAATAGAGAGCATTCTTACAAGGCATGGAAAAACTATTTATAGTTAAGACGGATTATAAAAACCTAATAGGATTCCTAATAATAAAGGAACTTAACTAAAGATAGGTTAGATGGGTAGAGATGCTTACAGAATACTATTTTAAGATTTAGTATACTAAGGGTATAGATAACATAAGGGCAGATACTCTAAGTTAAAAGGCTAAACTATAAAATAATGAAAAGCTATTAGGGGCTTTACTACGAAAAGATATAGATGAATTAATTAGGTATAATTATCTAAAAATTATAATAACTTAGAAAGAATTGGAGAAAATTTATAAGTTATTAAAAAGCTTTTAGGTATAGAGAATTTTAGAAGTATAGCTAGAAGATTTATAAACGGATATATATAAAAACTAAGAAGCGAAGTATATTCTAAAAAGTATAGTAGAGTACTTTATAGAAGATTTCTATAGGGAATTAACTTAAGGACATAATAGGGCTACGGGCTTAGTGTTAAGACTTTAAAAGGAGTATATTATTAACGGAATCTAAAGGATAGCTAGAAAGGTTACTAGAAAGTATCTATATTGCTAGAGAAATAAACTAATAAGGTATAAGCTATATAGAGGGCTACAACCTATTAAAATACTAGAAAAACTATGGGAGATTATATTATAGGACTTTATTATTAAGTTACTAAAATTAAGAGATTCTATTACCGGATAAGATCACGACATAATCTTAGTAATAGTGGATAAGCTTATAAAGTGGGGATACTTTATAGCGTGTATAGAAGAGATATTAGTAAAAGATGTTGCTAAAATCTATATTAAAGAAGTGTTTATAAGATATGGAGTACTAAGTAAGATTATATTAGATAAAGATT
>Ga0307515_10025761_pt1 | contig 10157 bp, 3 predicted proteins | sample 17_EM_MG_FD_194513 | JGI IMG/M metagenome (GOLD analysis project Ga0307515, IMG submission 194513) | Populus trichocarpa ectomycorrhiza microbial communities from riparian zone in the Pacific Northwest, United States - 17_EM | ecosystem: Host-associated > Plants > Roots > Unclassified | place...
AACCGGGACAACCAGGGTTACCTCACCAAACTCGCAAACCGGGTCTTGACTCCACAAAGTTTATTAACCTAGCTTTTTTTAAATCATTTTTTTATTTAACTAAACTTTTGGAAAATATTTCATATTGCGATGCTGAGATATTTTTTTGATACTATAATAACCATATAAAAGAAAAATTAAAATAAATTATTAACTTTAAACCCCATAAACATATCATAGAAAAACTAAATCAGAAAAAAAAAAATCAATAACCAAAGGAAAAAAAGGTCAAAATACAAAAAAAACAACAACAAATAATATGAATTACTATTGTAATTCACAGTGTTAATGAGTGTGGAGAAATAATATTTTTCTCACACCTTTTAAATTTAGTTATAATAATTATAAAACTAAATAAAAAAATTAATAACAAAAAAAAAAAGTCAAAATGTAAAAAAAAAATAAAACAACAGAACTATAAATTACTACTATAATTCATAGAGATAATGGATATGGGGAAAAAATATTTTCCCCCACCTTTTAGCTTTAGGTATAATAATAATAATAATAATAATAATAATGTCTGCTTCTTTTGTTTTTGAAAAGAAAAATATTGTTTAAATAAAAGACGTCGTGTCCAACTGGTTAAAATGATGGACATGAATTTCTTCTTCCCCCACACGTTCAAATCCTGCGGTCCATATTTGCCTCTCTTTTCTGCCTTTTTTTTTTTTTAGTTTTTAAAATTGTTTAGGAATATTATATAAAAAAATTAAAAAAATTTATTAAACACAGTAATTTAAAAGATTAACTGAGATAGATATATGTAATTTATTTTAATATATTGTTAACTAAAAAAAATATCTTAAACCCCATAAAATTTTATATTGTTAACTAATGGCAATACTAAAAAACATTCTTTGCAATTTAAATATTATTTTTTTTAAGTTAAAATAATTATTCGTTCGATCCGCAGCAGGAAATAACCAGTCATTATCTAAATTCTAAAGCCTCCCTCACCTCCTTCCTCTCACATTAACCCAACCTTTCAGATCAGATCAGATCAGATCAGACCAGACACCTCATCTCATTTCCTCCAATTTACAGCAAGACAAGGCGGCCGTGAGCACAACCTTCGCCATCCCTCTCCTTTTCCGATCTCTGAAATATACACAATACAGCCACAGCTTAAAAGATATAACAAGGTACTTCCAAGATCTCATTTTGAATCTTTTTTTTTTTTCGTAATTTGATCGAATATGAGCAACTTCAATTTCGATTTCGGAATCGGATCAAACCGACCCAAATCTTTAAACGATCAAAGGAACCCAAACCCATCTCCTTATTCATCTTCTACACAACAATCTAAGCCTACGTGGCAACCCAATAAGCCATCATGGACGCACCAACCGGCACCAGCCCAGTCAATGGTCCGACCCGGTGGTTTGAATGGACCCGCTTCTATGGTGGGTGATATAACTGGGAAGAGTTGGAATTCGGGTATCGGTTCGGGTTCTGGTATTGGGATTGTTGAAAAGAACCCTAATTTGTTTTGTGATCTTGTTACTTCTGCTATTGGAAATACCAAGGGTAGCAGTAATAGTAATGTTCCTTTGAAAAATGTTAATAAAAGCGCATATTCGATGGGGAATTTGGCTGATTCTTTGCCGAAAACGAGTGGATCCACCGCCAAGAGTGGTGGAGGTTGGGTTGGTAATGATAATTTGGGTGGTTATTCCAGTGGATATAATAGAAATAGTGGTAATGCTAATGTTAGTGTTGGTGTTAATAAAAGTTCGAATCTTGGGGGGGCGTCGATGAAGAGTATGAGTGGTGGTGGAATGAGTGGAAGTAAGGACCCTTTTAGTTCTTTGGTTGATTTTGGAATGAATCAGAAACAAGGTAATATTAATTCGGCTAGTAAAGATAATAAGCCGTCTGGCAATGCTACTGGTGATGCATTTGGTGCGTTTCAAAATGCTTCAAGTGCAAAATCGGTTCCATCAGTTGGTGTTGGTGCTAGCAATAATGGTTTCATGGGATCAAATACGAGTTCCAAGTCCAATATTGATGACTTTGGAATGTTCAACAATAGCTTTCCTACTCAGAAGCAGCAGGCTCCGGTTCAACCTTCAGTTGGTGATCCGCTTGACATGTTCTTCACACCTTCCTCGGGAAATGCTACAACAGTATCTGGAGGATCGGGAGGGCAGCCATTGTCGGAAGTTGATGATTGGGGATTGGATTCTGGGCTTGGAGGGGGAGGCGTGAATGATTCTCATGGTGTCACCACTGAGCTTGAAGGGCTTCCAGCTCCTCCTGCTGGGGTAACAGCTTCTGCAGCAAAGAACAAGGGCATTGAAAATCAAAAACAGGGGCAATATGCAGATGCCATCAAGTGGCTGTCTTGGGCTGTGGTACTTCTTGAGAAAACAGGTGATAAGGCTTCCACCATGGAGGTTTTATCAACCAGAGCTTCATGTTATAAAGAAGTTGGAGAGTATAAGAAGGCAGTGGCTGATTGTTCAAAGGTATAATCATTTCTTTATTTTGCTCATTGATTTAAGTTGTGGCCTTTTTGTACATTCCTTCTGGTGATCGTTTTATGAGAGCTGTGTGTTTCTTTATTGTAAACTATCTGCATTATGATTGAAAAAATTGAGTTTTAGGATAGCACTTCATATGGCGTGGGCTTCTGAGCATAGGATGACATGGCTATGAGACTAACTTGGGAACTAAAGAAGCAGCTACATGACTGTGTTGTATGGTTAGATCCCCAAGAGAGAATCAATGTTAGAAAAGTGGAGCCTTGATACACTGAGCTTTTAGTCCCTGGGGTGGCACCTCTGATGAGTTCCTGACTTGGAGCCCTTCTTGTTTTGGACTCGACAGCATTTGCTTAGTGCTCTGGATAACTATAACCAAGTACCATGTAAATTATTTGAATTATATAAATAAATCTGTCCTACAAGCAACTTTTAGCCATTGCATATTTGAAGACTAGCAACTTGCCCAGTGATGCAAGTAGATCTTGCATTCCACAAAATGTAGACAATGCATTTCTTTTTTTCTCTTCTGTGCTTGAGGGTGCTTTTCCTGGCTTCCTATGATATTCACATTGATTTTTCTTGATCTACTAAAATTACAAGGTTAGGTACTTCATAGTTTTCTCTCTGCTGTGCAGGTGCTTGAACATGATGATGCGAATGTATCTGTTCTTGTACAGCGTGCACTCCTGTATGAGAGTATGGAAAAGTACAGGCTCGGAGCAGAAGATCTGCGGGTTGTTCTGAAGATTGATCCTGCCAACAGGGTTGCAAGGAGTACTGTTCACCGTTTGACCAAAATGGCAGACTAGAGAGGTTCTGAAAATTTCACTTTGTATTTTGCCTTCTTCATATAGGTTACCTTTCCCCATTGCTAAATTTGTGGGGAATGATGGCATTTTGCTTGAATACATATTTCAGTTGATAATTGTGGCTTGTGTTTATGATGTTGAATTCTTTTTTTTCTTTTTTCTTCTTTATTGTGACTGGGATATCCTTACTTGATACTTCAAAAAGGTTTTTGTATTTTGCAACTTTTTGGGAAAGACATGTAGCGCCTCATTTTTACCTCGTGTATCTTTTTAAATTCCAAGATTTTGTTGTCATCTGATTTAAATGTTGGTCCGAGATATACACCACTGTAATTCTTTATATTTAGTTACATATTCGTGGTTGATGATTCTCCATGATAATATCATGTTCACTGTGTGTTTAGCAAGCATTGGAAGCGGTGCTAATTAGTCAAGAGATAAGAAGGTCAAGCTGTAGCGTGGTGGCAAGGTGTTACACTTTTCCACATTTGACTACCATGACTAAATTTCATAATCCCTCAAGAATTGACCATTTAAATTTAAAATGTTCCTCCTGATCTCTTACTGTAATTTCATGATTTAGGTTTGTAACTGCATTCCAAATATGGATTGATTTGATATGATAATGTTAAAAATAAGTTTTTAAAAATATAATATTTTTATTTTAATACATTTTCAAGCGAAAAACATTTTAAAAAGTAATTACTACTACATTTTCAAACAATATTTTACAAGATGAACTTTTACAATTTAACTTGTCCTTTGTTTGGAATTTAAGAAAATTGGCGTTCTTCATGTTGATTTGTCACTGATGGTGTTAGCATAAGATAATTTTGCGTTTAAAGTCCTGTCATCGTGGTTTCTTGGAATTTCATTGATTAAAAATCATCTGGGATTAGGCTATTTTTCTAGTATCATTTTTCTGGGATTAGTAACTTGCAGATTGAATGCCAATGTTGGACGCATGACTCGTGCGGCAAATTGGATGGTGGTGTGCTTGCAATCTTGCAAGTGCTGCATCCTACTTCCCAGCACTAGTCGTCACTGCAATCTTGTGACTGCAGTAACAGATTTTGTTGCCGGAAAATTTGACGAAGGCTTTGTCACTCTATACTTATTACATAGTTACAGGGCAAGCAAGCTAATCAAAATTGAACCTGTTCAATTATTTGTAGCAACCTGGGTTATCAAGATCCAGAAAATGGATCTTCCTCTGCTTGTCCGAAACGGATTCCAGTGGTATCAGACAAATAACAATAAGCCTCTACACATTTTCATTTTTCTGGGATTAGTAACTTGCAGATTGAATGCCACTGTTGGACGCGTGACTCATTCGGCAAATTGGATGGTGGTGTGCTTGCAATCTTGCAGTGCTGCATCCTACTTCCCAGCACTAGTCGTCACTGCAATCTTGTGACTGCAGTAACAGATTCAGTTGCCGGAAAATCTGACGTAGGCTTTGTCACTCTATACTTGTTACATAGTTACAGGGCAAGCTAATCATTATTGAACCTGTTCAATTATTTGTATAATTGAACCTGTTCAATTATTTGTAGCAACCTGGGTTATCAAGATCCAGAAAATGGATCTTCCTCTACTTGCTTGTCCGAAAAGGATTCCGGTGGTATCAGACAAATAACAATAAGCCTCTACACATTTTGTTTTTCCAAGCTCCTACCGTTGGGTGCTGCCAAAAATGCTTATATGGTAATGAACATCTTCAAGACAATTTGTGTGGACTATAAATTAAACCCTCTATTTAGAGTGTCTGAAGATAGCATATTTCACATCAATTAGAAAAGAAAACAAACGTTATTGATGACTTAACAAAGCTCTTGGGTTTGGATTAGAAATGTGCAATGCCTCACATTTCTCTATATTAGAGCATGAATATTTTTGTATTGCAAAAGTATTTAAAAATAAAATAAATTTTTTTAATTTTTTAATTTTAAATTATTTTTTTAGTATTTTTATATTGTTTTGATATACTAATGTTAAAAATAATTTTTTAAAAATAAAAAAAATATAATTTTAATTTATTTTCAAGTAAAAAACAAATATTATCACCCACGATTCACCAAATAGAATTCTTTTATCTACACGGTTAACAACGTTTTAAACTGCGGCTGCATTGACAAAAACAATCTTAAGGCTTAAGGCTTTAGACTACCTTCCCCGAGAAATAAATTGATTAAAACCTTACCTCAAGAAGCTGCTTGTCTAAGGTTAGCAATGTCACAAATCATTTACGTTCTTGCAGCCTTTGATGAAGTAATACGTTACTTTAACATCAGATTGTTTACCCGTAACATCATGTGTTTGGCAGGTTTTGATGATTGTAGTAACCTTAACCTCAATCCTTGACTGTTTTGGCATTTGTCAACCAAAACTGTCGGAAGTTCCCATTCGATGTACTGACAAAGATACTCTGCTTCCTAACCTCAAGAGTCTCCTGCAATTACTCAAATGCTTGTCGAAACCATGTTGTTTCCTAATTGACAGCCCAGATTTCATCAAGCTTCATCTCAATCACTACATCGAAACCAGCACCAATCATTGATGATGTTAAGCCATGCAGTTTAATGTATGCGCTAGAGTTGGACTCATTAGATAAGTTCCCAGAGGAACTCAATCGTCCCTTTGTGTCTTATGCAAGCAGCTTTGATCACTGTGCAAAAATGGTAGTCGCTTGACCATTTCGCCTAGAAAATATTATGGTGATGTAGATGGTTGTTCCAATGGCCTGCTTGCTTTGTTTAGTATCAAGTCTGGCGTGGCTTCGTGGAATCCATCAACTACAGAGCTCCAATTGTTGCCTAATTTTTGGGGTGAATATGAATACTGTGATAGTTATCTTGATAAATTTAGATATTGATAATACACAAATTAAAAAAAAAAAAATTTAGTTGTTTAGGTCCTGCGTAAATGGTGGGAATTTAAACTTGACACCAACACCAACTCCGGTTTGTCCACCCCTGCCCTAGCACACCCTTGTGTGCATTTTTTTCTAGTTGTTGAGAGTCATGCACAATTTTTTCTATGCATACACACTTTTTTTTTATATGTAAACCAGACACTATTTTCTTCAACGTTAACATTGTTTATGTATAATACAACAACAATGGCATGACACAATAATCAATGTAAGCCAATGGTAGAACATCAATTTCTCTACCAATAATATATCTCATTTTCCTTAAAAAATTACAATATTTTAGTGTATAAATACACTTAGTCACCAGGAAAAATCTAGATCCTATCTTTGACCATACAGAAATAGCCATAAAAATCTAGAAAGTCAAGCCATAAGCTAGAACATTGGCTATGCAAAGGTGCTAGACCATGCCACACAAATTCTAGCTATATAAAAGCCAGAGCATTCACGACCGAAGTTAGGCCAAGCTATGTAATTTATAGCCAACACATGCACATGTTACACCCAGATACACACTTCCTACAACTCTATTTTATTTTTCTCTTTTTATATATTATTTTATTCTCCTACATTTACTGATTTTAGCATCGAAATGTCACGTATTCCCAACTAGTTTTTCAAGAACAACCTTGGTCAGGCAAATGTATATATTCAAACAATCACTTCACTAGCTTATGATACAACCATGGAAAGCTTATATTATGTCTGAAGTTTTTTTACGATCCCATCAATTGCATTGTTTGTGAAAAACTAAACAAAAGATAATTCATTCCCTCTCACCAATCATACTTTTTCATGGCTAATGAAACTCTAGGATAGAGAAAAGTAATCGATCTCCCTACCATAGAAACTATAGCTCCTTCAGCAATTTAATAACTCTCCCATCAAGTTTAAGTGCTTAACAATGTTGTTCTAGCCATACAAGAACAACTTCACACTTTTTCACTCCATCAACAAGAAAAATATAACATACAGCTCCACTATATGCACTAGAGGCATAAAGATAACTCTAGTTCCATGAGGGAGCAAGAGAAAATGAGATATAAAGTATGCATGACACTCCAAAATTATAAAGGAGTTGCTCTCTCTATAAAGAGCACTCCTCTACATATCTTAGCTATAGTCGTAGTTGTGTCTGTTAATCCTTCTCTGGCTCTTTATATTTTTCCATTTCATCAACTGAAACAATACAACATATAGCTCCACTACGTGACTAAAGGCAAAAAGATAACTCTAGTTTTATGAAAAAGAATGACAAAATAACATACGAAGTATGCATGATACTCTAAAATCATGATGGAGTTGCTCTCGCTATAAAGAGCACTCCTCCACATATCCTAGCTAAAGTCATGACTATATCCATTAATCTTTTTTTTTACTCTCATTCACATGCTCCATTATGAAAAAAAAAGAAAAAAAGAGATGAGATGAGATCAGTGACTATATGACCTTTTAAGAATGAACATCATTCCAACTAGACTCTTCACTTTGTCATTAAGTGTTATACTCCCATCTCTTTAAAAAATATGTTTATACAAATGCTAACTTGGACAACTATGATGGTCTTACAGATCCTAGAAAGCACAACCAAAATATTAGAAGCATCCTAGAGCTTGACATAAAAGAGTTACGTCATGTGCAAGGTTCTTCCAACAACTTTTTGTGGATCTTCTAGGGTATGGTATCACATCCTTAAGTCTGGCTCCATTATTAGCCTTCAAGATCTCTATTATTAGCTTATATCTCCTTTTAATACGAGCATTCCAACCAAAAAGAGAGTAACTAAGCTCTTTGTTATCACCCAACAAGAAGATAAAATCACTAGAGTTTATCTTTAAAGATTCAATGAGAAAAATCTACTCGAACCAATTGTCACTAAAGTCCTAATCAGTGAAGTCTATGACTAGTTATTATGGAAACATTTGTATACTTTCTCTAACATGACTCTCCTCAAAGTAAAACAGGTAACAAAGAACCATATTTGAGTAAAAAAAATCAACTGTCACCAAACAAGGACACCCTCCTTTTCAAAGAGCAGATCTCTATAAATCTATCAATTTCCTACTAATGCATCATCCGAGAGAAGCACTAGGGGACCCAATTATGATCACCTTACATTTTATGAGCTTCTTACCACACCTTTTATCACTATATGTGTTGAGGTATTTGTTGCCATTTAGGAAAAGGAATTTATGTGGTATCCACCTCCAATGAAGAGTGGCATAAATACAAAAAATCCTAAGAAGTTTTATCATTATCATTGTGTCCACAGTCATGACACTAAAGAATGTCATGCCATAGAAAAAAAGATTAAAATATTGATCTTTATAGGGCATCTTCAACAATTTATAAAGAATGAGATACAACCTTAACAAACAAGAAAAAGTCCTCATGATACATTACCCAAGATTAGATAATTTTTAAAATTATCTCTTTATCTTTTGAAATTTTTAAATAAAATAAGTATTTTTCTTAATGTCTTCAGTGACTCCAATAAAAAATCTCCACTGCAAGATCTTTGTGTCTTCATAAAAATCTCTATGATGAAATCACCATAACTCCATTGAATTCTCCACGTTTCCACTTCTTGATGTCTTCAATAAATTTTTTATGTGTCTATGTTTCCATTGAAATATCTATATGTGACTCCATAAGAAATCTTTATCTCAAGATCTTCATTGAAATCTCTACATCTCTATGCGACATCTCTTTACACAATATTTTAGCACTACTTTCATGATCACAAAGCATTTTTTATTTTTAGATAATAATGTTTTCTATTGGAAATTGATAAAATCTTATCTCTTTTACAGGAAAAACTTTCATGACAACAAAAGCAATAAAAAGAAAACATTTATTTTTCATAAAGGCACATCCACAAAAATATATATATACCAAGGTAATATTTTTCATGCAAATATAGCCGCAAAGTTAACGTTTATACAGTAAGTATTTTCTTCTCCCACTTTTGTTGGTTAAAATCTTCTAAACATGATTGTTTAAGAGAATTGGGAGGCAAAAGATAATATATTTTTTTAAAACAAAATCCAGCTATTTGCTAGAATTTCAACTCAACACTGAACTCAGTCTATCTAATTCTACCCTGGCACACCCTTTTATGCATCTTTTTAGTTTCCTATAAGTCATGCACATAGTCTTTTCTACGCACACATAAAAAACATTTATGCAAAGTATACATCATTTTTATGGTAATAACATTGCCCATCACAAACATTTCCACCAATGGCATACATGACTAGCTAATATCAGTTCTCTATTAATGATATGTCTCCTTCTCCATAAAAAAAGTGCAAGATCTCAGTGTATAAATACACTTAATCACCAAGCAAAATCCAGATCTCATCCTTGGCCACATTGAGATAGTGATGCAAACATCTCCCAAGATATGCTAAAATTATATTTGAATATTTTACAACTCGACCTCACAAGAAAGTTATATATAATTATCACTCCCACCATACACCTATAAAAAGACACGACGAGTAGTATAAAATCACAACAACGTTGATCAATATTTCAAAGAGTTTGCAAGTTTAATCAAGAACTTGGTATGTGAATAACTTAACCACACGAAAGATATTAATAATGCTATTTTTTAATTAAAAAAATAGTCCTTCCTTCAAAAAATCTCTGCAAAAAAGTATTTATACTAACAAGAATCCTAAGTCTAATAGGACATTCCTAATTAATATGGATAAACCTAATAATAAATAATAATCCAATAAACTAAAATTTAAGTAAAGGCCCTAATATATCTAAAAGATATAATAATAACTAAAATATAAATAAAATAATAGCCCAACTAATTTAAATAATATTAAAGTTGTTTTCGTAATCTACTGGTAGAATGAAAACTCAACTTTA
>Ga0307515_10025762_pt1 | contig 10156 bp, 14 predicted proteins | sample 17_EM_MG_FD_194513 | JGI IMG/M metagenome (GOLD analysis project Ga0307515, IMG submission 194513) | Populus trichocarpa ectomycorrhiza microbial communities from riparian zone in the Pacific Northwest, United States - 17_EM | ecosystem: Host-associated > Plants > Roots > Unclassified | place...
CGAATATCGTGCTGCCGATGCTCACAACGCTCCATTGGTGACGCTTGAAATAATTCCAAGCGATTGCGGGAAGGAGGAGAGCATGAAGGGCGAGAAAAATGGCGGAAGGTACTGGAAGGTACATGAGAGCCGAAAACCTCGATGAGACTGGACGTCCCTACCGATATCGTCGTTTGTGATATTGCCGCCAATTGGCGTCGGAAAGTTAACCATATCACTCAATTAAGGGAGGATGCGGGGTGCGCGCAACCGGAACCATCGCCCCGATGTTTTATAAAGGTCTGGACTGACTCCGGATCTTGTGCGGGTCTATGAGTTGGCGATGAGATGCGAACAGATGAGGCGCTGGGCCCGTGGTAGCGCGGTAGGGGCCTGTGGTAGGTGAGCCAAGACTGCCAAGGAGAGCTGTCGCCAGTGCCCAGTTGACATCGCCCGGTTGAGATGAATAGCTGATCCACCTGATCCACTGATTGGGTACCAGACTTGGACTTGGACTTGGAGACTGGAGACTGGACATCAGACAAATCAAGGAATGACACTGCTTGACATCTGTATTCAGGAACCGTACGGCCTGCTGTGTCGGAATATTATTGTTATCCTCACACAGTGCATACCGCCGCCGCGATTACTACGGCTTCGGTATCTTCCTCACGAGCGTTCTGGACTCCGTCCATATGGGCATAACTTCCTGTTCTCGCCTGAACGGAAAGGCGTTCCTTTCGTGGTCTTTCAACCCAGGGGTCTCATTTTTCGACAGGCAGAATGGAGAACTATGCTCAAATTTGTTATGTTGTATTCCTTCGTAACTGTGTAACTGGTTCTCCACGTGTCAATACGCCTGAATATGGTATTTCACTACCTGGGCTGTTATATCATACAAACAATTCACTTTTATGCACATGCAGTGCATGAGAAATGTCTATATTGGCTGAGCAAGCAAATGTTATATACACTACTAACTTTTTGTCCGCTATACCCTCTTCTTGCAACGTCGTCTCACAAGTCCCTTATTAAAAGTAGATGCGTGCGATGTATGCGAGCGGCGAGTGCAATGCATGCGAGCGACAGGTGGCCAAGACGGCGGGTGCGATGTATGCCAACGACAGGAACCACGACGAAGACGGCGAAATGGACGGCGACAAACGGCAGCCTTTATTGACCACATGGCGACAATGACGAGCATCGAGCCGACACATGTACCAGTACATGATAGAATAAGAAGCAACTTTTAACATCCCTGGACCCTACGAGCTCGAGCTGGAGGTGGTGTTGTGAGGAGGGAAGTCGCTCCAGCCGGTACTATTCTTCTTGGCACAGGAGGCTGTGATACAAAGCAAGTACTTGAGTATGTAGTCAGATTACATGACCTACACACTGTTCTGGATTGAAGGCATATACCTTGACTGAGAAAAGATCACTCATTTGCATAAAATCGAATGAGCCTTATGGGGAATACAAATAAAGTGCATAAACGGTCATTCCAGTGCCTTTGAGTTCCTTCAGGGCCTATTGTCCGCTGCAGCTGGCTGGTAAAATATCAACACCTATTAATGAAGTGAGTAAATTTTCACGTTCCACCGCACCGTAGAAGCCAATAACCGATATATCATAACAATATAGATACACAAAACGAGCGCATTACCCTGAGATTTACTCAGGGTCACAGAATCTCAGGAAGGCTAACCTGGAGAATGAGCAGCATTCTGAGGCAATCAGGGCAACTGGAGGGAATACAGATTAACCAGATAGCAGAGGGGCGGCGCACACATGACTTCCTCAGCTTCTTCTGGGCTCCAGTGATTATCATCCCGAGAAAGCTGAGGGTATAAGGGTTCACATCGCGTGGGCCATCCCTCGCTTGGTTTAATTCACTTTTGCGATCAGGGTCTCGGTGATCCTCAAGTGTCTATCAGTAACCTCTATCTTATTATAGACCATTTCAAAGCAGCATAGCAACGGGCTCATGACGACTGCACTTCTTCATGATTCGCAGGTGTCAACTGTGGAGTGCTCGCAAGCCGCTCCTCCTTCTTCTTCAGTTGCTTGTTCAACAAGCGATCATTCGGGGGGTCTCCCCACCGCCCAACGCCATACAACCGTCGCATGGGCGAGACGAGCATGAACGCCACAACGTACAGCTCGATCGCGCTCTGTAGCACGTAGAACGCTGCCTTTGCTCCTTTCGATGTGAGCGTCCCTGGACCAGTGGCTGTGAGTGAGGTCTCTTTGTATTGGAGTGTTATGATACGGTAGATAAAGATGATGTCCTGCCGGAGGGAGGTTCAGATCGTAGAAAGAAGGAGAAGAACTACTATTTGGACGTACCAGTAGGAGGAACATACTGAGTATGTAGGCACAGGAGCGGCGGCGGATTCGGGGGACTTTGAAGAGGCCATATACGACTAAGGCGGTGGCGATTTGGTGGAGTACCATGGCAACGATGACGGTGCCGAGTCTATATATGAAGGGGTTATATCAGCTAGATGCTATATATTCAGAAATCGTTCGACCCGACCTGGTATTCCACAGTGTGTCCGTCTCAGATTGATCCTCCATGGCTTTATCATAACGGCCTAAGAGGATATTTAGTGCATTCAGTGTCTGAGGAGGTAACTAAACTCACCATTCGCGACCCCACCGACCACAAGGATGGGTATGAAGGAGAGGGCAAACACGTCCATGAATCGCCGGAACCAGAATCTCCGCCTTACGAGATTGGGATGACCAGCCTCAGTATCTGGAAGAGTCGTCTCGACTACGAGACATCGGTACATGTTGAGGCAATCGGGTATGAACCCAATGAAACCATAACCTGTCACCAACGCGTTGCGGAGGGTTTAAGCATTGAAGAGACGGAGGCTTACCCAATGTGGCCTGCTGGTAGAATAACAGGTCGGTACTTGTTCGCGAGGCCGCACCGTACGCTTGGCGCAATCGGAGCGCATAAAGGACCACTCTGGTTTTGTTCAGCTTTACTGATGGTTTGGGAGAGACGAGAGACAGGCCTCACCGTTCCACAGCGTGTATCGTGCTGCCGATTATTACAGTGTTCCATTGGTGACGCTTGAAATAATTCCAAGCGATTGCGGGCACGAGGAGAGCGTGGAGGGCGAGGAAAACGGCGGAAGGTACTAGAACGCACATGAGGGACGGGAACCTCGATGAAACTAGACTTTCCTACCGATGTCGTCGTCTGTGATATTGCCGCCAATTGGGGTCGGAAAGTTGACCATGGCACTTGACGTGAGGATGTATGGTGGGGTGTGCGCGCAGATGGAGTTGGGGACAAGGTCCACTCAGAGGCCTTTATAAGGCGTGACCTGCTCCAGATTGGTTCCCAGGAGGACCGTTCGGATCCCCTGGCTGTTGACTGCGCCCCTGCCGGATATTTCACGCAATTGGCACAATTGGCACAATTGATAAGTGGATTGGGTTTCTTTTCATGAGAGTGACAACACCTCAGTGACACCAGCACTACTCACACTCAACGAGCGACTGCCCGTAGTGATGTCGAGTACCGCTGCGCCCCCAGTGTGATATGAACAACCGGTACCCGGCGAATGCTCACTTATCGGACACTACATTGGTAGCAACTTAGTCCCAGGCGCTGTTATGCGCCCAGCGGGACAGGTGAGGGTTCGTTCCCCTGCCGGGTTGCGCAATTCGCGGGTGGAGATGTGCCTTCTTTCTCTTCCTACAGCGGTAGCCTCTTCTGTTGATCCATGTAAGTACCTTATTGGGTAGGAATACTTCGTTCTTGTCCGGAATTATTGGGATCGGACTTCAATATTGCACCGACATTACCAAATCCACTGTTTCGGCACTCAAGTTTCCAAACATATTGCCCAATATGCGTGATGACGACTGAATCGTACTCTTGCGGGTTCTGTTTGAACATCCTATCATCTTGCTTCATGGCAAGAGATGAACCTTTCGAAGTGGCTATGCTCTTGAATGTCCCGCCCCGGGAAAGGAACCTGCAGGAGGGAGACACTCATGGAGCAATCCTGGGTTGTGAGAAGGGGCCTACTTGACCAAGGGAGACTAGCCCACTGCCTCAGGAAGATGCCAACAACGCCATCTCTGTCCTTTCTCTGGTGTAGAACAGACCGAATACGGAAGCACTTCTTTCAGCGAACAAACACGAAGAAGGATATTGGATTTCACTTGCACGGTGTCCCTTCCGTCATTGGTATTCAACACGGTGCCCCTTCTTCATCTCGCGGCATCAGTGAAGGACATTGCCGATGTGTATGAGGACACTCGCTTAAAGGTATCAGCAAACGTGGTTCTGTTCATGGGCTCAGCACCATGCAACCGAGGAGCATTGAACAATGCCCCGCCTCTCCCTGAAGTATCGGGTAAACATGCCAATGAAGTCTCCCAAGAAGCACTTACAAACCATTTCCGAGGGAAATTCTTCCGGTTGCTCGCGATGACTGCTAGAACACTCGGTTCGTCGGTACCCGCATTTTAATTAATTTCTTCGGCACACGCCTCTCGGGCCCGCGCCTGGCTCTAACCTCAACCAAGGGACGTAACCATTATTGCTCCTGCGACTGGGTCCACGTTGTTGCGTTGTTGCGTTGTGCCTTTCTCGCAACCACGATAAACCGAGGGCTCCTACGACTCTCACCCATAAGATTTATTTGAGAGTACGGTTGCGCGTGTATGATTTAGTCTGTTGCGACGAATTCATGTACTACAGCAGCAGCCGTTGGATACTCGAGTTGAACTTCACCCCTGGGCCGGGAACAATACCTAGCTCTAATGGGAAGTAAACTCACCCACAATGCGGAAGCCCTAAGAGAGAGTTATATGCGCTTGTTGTTAGTGGGTGAAATTGAAATGATAGCCCCTCCTACCTCTTTCTCCTCCTCCGACCCGCTTTGCTATCCTCTGGACCGCCGCGGCCGAAAGCGAAAATTTCGGATACCACCCAGCTCCTAACAGTATTCTCAGGTTGCCACCGCTGAGTCTAGATCGTTACTGAAGCCGATTGTGGCCTCTCCCTCACTTGCCTTAACATAGTAGGAGTTCAACTAGAACCCTCGCTAGCCAGCCATCATCACCGCAATCGATTCACCCGTCTGGGCCCTCTCCTACTTCCTCACTCGAGGTCGAAAATCTCTTCGACGACCAATCATCTTCCCTCACACCTCCCAATTGTTCGCTCTACATGAGTCAACCCACTCGCGACGCTCCGCCCCATCAAAGAGGAGCAACCAGTCCCGAATCCAGGTCCTGTACAAACCCCCTCCTCAAGATGCGGTAGCTCAGCTAGTCGATCCGATGACCACTCAACTCCTCGCTCGGGTGCCCCAAGTGCAAGATCAGGCTCTCGAACGACCTGCTGGTCATCCTCGCGCACGAGTCAAGGCGTGAGACCCCGATACACACAACTGACACGCGTTTGTCATTCCATTCTATAGAACGTACTGTCGAAGTCCCATCGAAGAGATCGGGAGGTGTCCCTTGGAGGATTGGGAGCACGACCTTGGCACAAATGAAACGGCGTAACCGGATTAGCGCTCGTGCCCTTTGGGACAAAGCAAGCTGCCTTGTACGTTGGCATTTAGGGGAAGGACAAAGCAAACTGCAGCCAATTTCCTTCCCTCCACCCGCTGGCCTGAAACACCCAGTTTCACGCTTCGACGAAGGAACGGACAGCAGTATATCCATGATGCAGAATTATGCGCTAGATGTGGGTGTAACTCGATCTCAACTCGCCCAGTCTCATCTCCATCTTCCGCAGATCGACTGGGACCGCAGCCAAAAGATACCATTCTCATATGACGATCAAGCAACGATACCAGTGAGGATTATCATGTATCCACAGTTGGCTTTGGGGGGGCCAGGGAGTATTCGAGTTGCATATCCGCTGATCCTATCCTTCCTTCCAGTTCTGCTCCCCACCCCAACCCTCAACTGAGATTTCACAGGAAGGTGGCTCAATCCCCACCGAGAGGGCGCCAGGGGTTAGTATTTCTCAGGGTGCGCCATTCAAGAGGCCGCTCCATGTCACCTGTTCGTCAGCGACTAGTCAGGCAGTACCTTCCCGGCCATGCCTTCCATATCATACTCCAATGAAGGAAGGGAGGGGTTACGATAGTTCTGGGAGAAAGCGTCCAGCCCGATATGAACCCGATCCCTTCAAACTCGAACAAGCCATCCGACGGGCTGGAGGTACTGCCTTCGCAATCGACTGGACCATAACGACCTTCAAGCGTGGTGTAACCACAGAGGCGCTTCTCCATCCCCTTAGCCGCACAGAGATTGTGCACATGGATTTCATGGAGGGATTTGTGCCTCGCTATGCGTACGAGGGGTTCCTCTCGAAATTAGGCAAGCGCTACGCGTGTGGCCTCTGCAAGGCGGGTAACAGAACGCGGTGGAAGAATAGGAAGCTTGCCCAGAAACTTGCCCCACGGCACCTCCGCAGCGTCCATTTTGGTTTAGTGGATGTGTGCGATGCCTGGTGAGTCAAACTATGGCGCTTTTCTTGCCAAGAGTGTCTGACAATATTGTATGCAGCGGGAAAGAGGTGTTTAGCGACGCCGAAATGACGGTCCATCACTGTGTGCGTCGCGCGAAGCGAAGGACGGCTCTCAAACAGAGTCTAGTGGAGCACGATGATTATATGCACGACGGATGACTATATGAGACTATGCCCGTATACCGGTAGGAGACCAACACGAATAATGTGGTTGAGTTCCTCCGGACTGTGGGACTCCTACCTTTGGAGTAGACCCTCTGTTACCAGTGTTGTTGAATATTGAGTTACTGTTATTCTTGCGATCCTGATGGTTCTCACCTTCTTTTCCGAGTTAAAGCCCGGATAAAGGATTGATGTTTGGGCCTTCGCTCGTCCTGCGCCTGGGACTTGCATCTCGTTATCAACCACTCAACTCCTCGCTCGAATGCCTCGGGCGCAAGACCAGGCTCTCGAACCACCTGTCGTTCATCCTCGGATCGCGTACGAGTCAAGACGCGCGACCCCGATCCATACGATGGCTCAGATCCGTCTAAACTACGTGCATTCCTGTCGTAGTGTCGATTAGCCTTCAGAAGCCGCCACAGCGACTTCACTAATGACCAGATCAAGATCACATACGCCATTTCACGGCTAAAGGGCACCACGATCAGATGGTACGCGCCAAATCTCGAGCTTCTCGACGACGACTTACCCGACTACACCATCCATTGGGCTGCCGAGAAGAGGCCCTCAACGCAACGTTCGGGGAAATCGATCCAGTAACCTCAACAATGACTAAGCTCGACAAATTACTCATGAAGGATCATCACCACATAGCTCGCTATAATGTGGAGTTTAATGAGGGTGCTGCGTTAACAGGATATAACGACCACGCGTTGTATACGGGCTATTACAAGTGTCTTGCTCCGCGTCCCAACGATGATTTCGTCTTGAATGGTAAGCCCACTATTCTCGCAGGTTCACGAACTCGAGCTCAAGCCTGTATTGGGAAAGAAAACCCGAAGAACGCCCTAAGGGGGCTACTCATTCCTCATCCTCCGTTGCTTCCTCATCCTATATACTTCGAAGAATCATAGCTCACAGTCCAAGACGTACTCCAAGCCCAGACCCTTCACTCCAGTCTGACGGAAAACTATTGCCTGAAGAAAAGTAGCGTGGAAAGAAGAACAACCTCTGCCTTATATGCGCCTCCAAACACTACTTCTCCGACAAGTGCCCATCTCGTAAGCTCCCAGCAAAAGCGCGCGCCACCGAATTGAGAGCCCCGCTGCAGACGACAGAGAGCAGAGCCTCTGCACTGCTCCCAAAGCTGAGTCTTTGGAATCCCCGAACTGAAAGATTCATCCACTGACGCGCCGGAACCACCAAGCGCGTCCTCATCAATTCGGCCATGCTCGAGCGAGTACATCTCAACGTCACCTCTTTCCGATCCAAGTCCGCTCAATTCACCAATCTACGTACAGAAAATTCAAAAACCATTCGCACGCTCATCGATTCCCGATCCTCGCACTGCTTCATCGAATCGCGATTCGCCGTCTCAAATACTTTCAAGCTGGGAAATCTCGAGAACCCGCTCCGTCTAGCTCTATTTGACGGTTTTACTTCCTCTCATCAACAAAGAAGGGATCATATCGCGTGGGCTATTCCTCCCTTGATTGAAAAAGGAAGGTCTTTCGCTTTTGCGATCAGGGTCTCCGGTGATCTTCAGGTTTCTATCATTAAACTCTATCCTATTATATGCCATCTCAACGCAGCATAGCATCGGACTCGTGATGACCTCACTACTTCATGATTCACAGGTGTTAACTGTGTAGCGTTCGCAAGCCGCTCCTCCTCCTTCATCAGCTGCTTGTTCAACAAGTAATCATTCGCGGAGTCCCCCAACCGCCCGACGCCATACAGCCGTCGCATGGGTGAGACAAGCAGGAATGCCACAACGCATAGCTCGGTCACGCTCTGTAGCACGTAGAACGCCGCCTTTGCTCCTTTCGATGTGAGGGTCCCCGGACCAGTAGCTGTGAGTGAGGTCTCTTTGTATTGGAGTATTATAATCTGGTAGATAAAGACAATGTCCTGCCGGAGGGAGGGTTCAGATCGTAGAAAGAAGGTCATGAACTACTATATGGACGTACCAGTAGGGGGAGCATACTGAGTATGTAGCTACAGGAACGGCGGCGGATTCGGGGGACTTTGAGGATACCATACACGACTGAAACTGTGGCGATTTGGTTGAGTACCATGGCAACGATAACAGTGATGAGTCTATATATGAAGTTACCATATCAGCTCGATGCTCTGTATTCAGAAATCATTCGACCCGACCTGATATTCCACAGTTTGTCCGCCTCGGATTGATCCTCTATGGCTTTACCATAGCGGGCTGAAAGAGCTTTAAGTACCTTTGGTGTCTGAGAAGATAATGAGACTCACAATTCGCAACGAGCCCACCGACCACAAGGATGGCTATGAAGAAGAGGGTAAACATGTCCATGAATCGCCGGACCCAGAACCTCCGCCGTACGAGATTGGGATGACCAGCCTCAGTATCCGGAAGAGTCGTCTCGACTACGAGGCATCGATACATGTTGAGGCAATCGGGTATCAACCCAATGAAACCATAGCCTGTTACCAATGCGTTACGATGTGTTTAAGCATAGAAACGATGGATGCTTACCCAATGTGGCCTGCTGGTAGAATAACAGGTCAGTGTTTGTTCGTGAGGTCGCGCCGTAGGATTGGCGCAATCGGAATGCATAAAGGACCACTCTATTTTGGTCGGCTTAATTGATGGTCTGGGAGAGATGAGAGACAAGCCTGACCGTTCCACAACATATATCGTGCTGCCGATTATTACGGTATTCCATTGATGACGCTTGAAATAATTCCAAGCGATTGCGGGGACGAGGAGTGCATGAAGGGCGAGAAAAACGGCAGAAGGTACTGAAACGCACATGAGAGCCAGAAACCTTGATGAGACTGTATTTTCCTACCGATGTCGTCGTCTGTGATGTTGCCGCCAATTGGGTTGGAAAGTTGACCATTTCACTTGAATGAATGAGTGAGGATGTTATGAAGGTGGGATGTGTGCGCAAATGTTATTGAGGACAACGTTCGTTCAGGGGCCTTTATAAGCCGTAACCTGCTCCGAATTGGATGCCCGGACTGCAGCCGGGGTGCAGCCCCAGGGTGACTGCGCCCCTGCCGGATGTTTCCCGCAATTGATAGGTGGATTGGGTTTCTCCCACGAGAGTGACAGCGCCACTATTCACACTCAACGGGTGCCGTGGTGACGTCAAGTCCGGCAGCAGCCCCAGTGCGGAACTGAGTCCCAGGCGCCAGGCTTCAAGCGGACAGGTGGCGCTGGCAGCTATTGTGTCATTATGATTCTTGGCCCATTGTCGGCAGGCTCCTTGATGGGCCAACTTTTTCTCTTCCTACTCTATGCATTTTGTGCTGACGCGTAATCCAATAGAAGCAGAAGTCTCTGCTACTTCATCCCGTAAGTTTTCTTTCAGTGCACCTTTGGTGTTGATTGCGCGTGCCTGACGGGATGAATTTGGTTCTGTTAGGAATGGATCGGTGTACTAAGACATGCAGCGGCGGTGGATACTCGAGCTACATTTCCCTCTCTGGAAACACTTATGCCTCTGGTTAGAGGCA
>Ga0307515_10025763_pt1 | contig 10156 bp, 10 predicted proteins | sample 17_EM_MG_FD_194513 | JGI IMG/M metagenome (GOLD analysis project Ga0307515, IMG submission 194513) | Populus trichocarpa ectomycorrhiza microbial communities from riparian zone in the Pacific Northwest, United States - 17_EM | ecosystem: Host-associated > Plants > Roots > Unclassified | place...
AACCCCTTCTTCTCCAACAATGGGCCTGGTGGCTTGAGCATCATCATTCGATGTCCTTTGGATGCTATCAGGTAAATATATATAGCTCATTATCCTTGAAATTAGATTACTTGGAAGCAGGTTATAACAACATTTGATACAAATTTATCTATTGCACTGAATTTGTTTATGATTTCATGCAAAAAGAGGTTCATTAATTCCATTCTCGATGATTTGCCTCTCTTTTGTTCCCTTCCTCAATTTTTTTTTCTCCTTTGGGTATCTGAAACGCCTTTTCAGTTGGATGGAGGGTCATGAAATCTTCTGTTTAATTGTCAGTTCGCATAATGATGTATAATACCTGCTATACAGTACTCTACGTCTCAACTACATCAACAAAGCTGTGGATTATGAGGTCAACAAGTAGATACCCAAGTAGACAAGTCAATGAAATACGAGTGGATGGCCTACTTGTAGCCATATCAAAGTAATAAGTGACGGCCACACAGGACTCCTTCAAACCGTTAGGTTCGTGGGTAACCAAAACTGCAAAAGCATAAAGCTTTCTCCTTCTCTAGGGAACGGCTACTTTCTGGTGCGTTCTTTTTTCCACGTACCTTGTTTCCGCACGCAAACCCTTCTTCCTTTCATGGAAACCTTGTCCAAGAGTGGCAACCTTGCATGCCCGCCTTCAATATTATCTTCAGGAGTTGATTTTTCAAACTAACCCTAATTAAGCTTTAATAACATAATCAAATTACTCCCACGTAAGTAATGAGGCGAGGCAAGCAAGATCATACTAACATTTGAAAAAGGTAAAGTCAATCAAGTTTCTCCTAGTGGTGAAGTTAGTTTGATCATGCAGCTCCATCCATCAAATTGGATGAATTGTGTGCTCAAAGCGAACAAAACCCAATGATTCAAGGTTTCTTAACAAGTTTCATGCCCACATGTCCCCTTGTATTGTTATCACCTAGCTAGCTATCTGCAGAGCACATGGTCGACGATTACCAAATATTATTTCACATCAAACTCGTTACAACAGAGCATGTTTACTTGTCCAACCTCAACATCAGTAGATTCCTCCCAAACACAAATGCACGTTTTCTACCTACTTAAATTAAACGATGCTTTTTAATTTATTAAACCCAGGAAAACAAAGGGAAAATCATGCAATTCTAGTGGTATAACAAATATGCTTTGAGCCTGAAAATCACTATATTTAAAGTATTAATTGCTTTTATTATATTTGTTGCATGGTTAAAATAATATATCTTCAGAATATAGCAAAACTTTAAACTTATAAACAATAACTTCTATAAGTTTATTAAAAAGTTTTATTTTATTTTTGATAAACATAAACAGAGAATTGTAGAAACAAATTAGGGTGAGAAAAATTATTTCTTGTTTTTTTTCTGTTAACATCAAACTTGTATTTATAAATAAAATAACATCATTTTAGATCAATATATATGTAAAGTTTAGAAACACATCTTTTTAGACTTTTATATATATATATATATAGAGAGAGAGAGAGTGTTTAAAATGTAACTTTTCATTCAGATTATTTAAATAATTTGACAAGAGATATCTGTATAATTATTAGATTAATTGATTCTAAAAATTTAATTGATTATCTCAAAATAATAAATTTCAAAAATAAAAAAATATTTATATTATATATGACTTTTCCTCCAAATCTTTTCTCCAACATTCAAATCTATTAATTTGATTTTCCTCACGTTAGAAGATATAACAAATCCTTTTATTTTTTTAATATAGAATAAATGTTTTTTAACTACCTATGTACAAGGTATATTTTAACAAGCATTCCACGTCTAGACACACTCTTGACACCTGAACGCTCAATTTCAGGGACTTCGAAAACCTACCCTTCCTTCCTTGGCATTATTGACTAATAAAAAAAAGTTAACTTGTACAAAACTTATAATTTAGTGACGTCTAATAGCATTTTTACCGAAAAATTCGAGGGTTTTCGTGCAATTTACCCTTGATGAAGAAATCGAAACATAGATAGGTCTTTCAAGCGAAAAGATGGTGAGTAGATGGAAACGTGTAGGAAAATAGTTCACCAACTCTTCTTCTATTCTCTCACCTTCACATTCTCCCATAAACATTGCGACATGTGTATATAAAAGCTCATTAAAGAAGGAGCTAGCTAGCAGCAAAGAAACATCAACAGAAAGAAAATCGAGAGAAAGCTAGAATGGATATTGAAGAGCTACCCTCAGTTTGTGTTCTTGATGCCTCAACCTATGTGGGTTCTTGGATCCTCAAGGGGCTGTTGAGTAGAGGATACACGGTTCATGCAGCCATACAAAAGAACAACGGCAAGTGCTTATCTTCATAATAATTACCTGCTGTCTTTGATGATTTTGTGAATCAGTTTTTCTGTTTTTGGTGGTTTTTGTTCAGGAGAGACTGAGATAGAGAAGGAAATAAGGGGCTTGGGGAGAGAGGAGGAAAGATTGGTGGTATTTGAAATCGATGTCTTGGATTACCATAGCATTCTAATTGCTTTGAAGGGTTGTTCTGCTATGTTCTGCTGCTTGGACAGTAGAGACGGCTACGATGTATGTTGATTAATTGTCTTCTAGACTTGCTAGCTTATCCATTGCTTCTCAAAGTAATTACATTTTGTGATTAGGAGTGATTGTTTTCATGGTTAATTTGGGCAGGAAAAAATGGTTGATTCGGAAATTAGAGGAGCAATCAATGTAGCGGAGGCTTGCGCACAGACCGATACCATTGAAAAGATTATATTCAGTTCTTCACTAACTGCAGCGATATGGAAAGAGAGCATTTGTTCAGAGAAGGATGTAGACGAGAGGTCTTGGAGTGATCAAGAATTTTGCAGGAAATTGAAGGTTTGGATCTCTGAAAGATTTCACCATCTATCTTGATTGTGCGCTTAATGCCTCTATTTATCTTTCTTTTTCTCCACTGGCGAGCACCTTGAAATAATAGACTTGTGATGATGATGAACTCTTTCTACTCACAATTTCCCATAGTAAGCGTCCTCTATACCTACGAAACTCATTTTAATTTATTTTCAAGTTTGAAAAACACATAATAATTAATTAAATAAAATAATACTAAATTAAGCGTAGTTAATAGTGGTAAGAAGACTATTTAATTAAGTCTTAATAATTCATAAAATAATTAATATGTTTTGATAAAACTAAAGAGTGTTTAGTAATAATGAAGTGCTGAATTGTCACCAATTTAGATGTTTTTCTTCCCAAAATACCCTCTTGAGATATATTAATTAAAAGAAACTTATCAGAAATCAGGTATTTTTCTATTTATTATATTGCTGAAAACATTGGGATTAAATAATTATTCACTCAGATTTAGTTATTTATTTATTTATCTGGATAGCCATGTAAATCTATGTACTATAACTACATCTTTTGCCATCTCTTGTTTAATTTACAGTTATGGCATGCCCTGGCAAAGACTCTCTCTGAACAGGCTGCTTGGGCTTTAGCCATGGACCGTATGCTTAACATGGTTTCCATTAATGCCGGCCTAGTTCTGGGTCCTGGTGTCTCTCAGCAGAACCCTTTATCAACCATGTCATACCTCAGAGGTAAACATGTATGGCACGACATATTCATTAAAAAACAAAAAGTGGCATCTTACTGTAAGATTCTGAAATGATCCTCAAGCCACCAAACATGTAACAGGGGCAGCTCAAATGTATGAAAATGGGGTGCTGGCCTATGTAGATGTGAACTTCCTGGCTGATGTCCATATTCGAGCTTTCCAGGATCGGTCCACATGTGGCCGATACTTCTGCTTCAATCAGACGGTTACTACCGAGGAAGAAGCTGTCAAGCTTGCACAAAGCCTGAACCCTTTAATATCATTACCGCCAAGGTAATTGTAATAAAATGAAGGGTTTCTGTTGACGCAAAAGATTGACCAATTTGGGCTCATTTTGCGCTTTAATTAATCATCTACAGGTATGAATACCAAGGTAATGAAGTGCACGCTGAGAGGCTTAGAACAAAGAAGTTGAACAAGCTGGTCGAGGGTGCTGCATAGACTTGTTCATGGGCAAGGCAAGGTCGAGTTCAGGTCGGGCCTGCATCATCCTGGTTTATTTTTGCCTGCCTTTGTAAAAAGTAAAGTTTTCCGCCAGCTTTGTGATAATGGAGCGTGTACATCTTCTAGTTATTTGACTGGAATCATGTAGGAAGTGTATTTGATGGTTGATCAGCTTGAAAAAAAATCACAATCTAGATATGAAATTGATGGCTAGTTGCAACATTCTACTACTATAGGAGGTAAGGGTGGCTTCCTTCGATGGCAGCCTCGCTGCCTCCATGTTAAACTTGACACCTGGTTTAAAGGAGACTCGATCATCTTTTTTGACACTGAACAAAAATAATGCTTCTGTGCTCCACTTGAACAAGGTTGGAAAGTGAATTTCCCGATATAGGAAGTAATTCATTCATGCTGGCACCCTAAAAAAATCACATAGAAAAAACAAATTGCATTTGCTCATGCCTCGTCAAATCACAAGAACAAGTCAGTGCATGTTTGTGCCAACACATCCAACATTGTAACCAGAAATCTTGCCTCTCCCATGCTGGGTAGGCATAAACCATGAGGTGGACGATTTCTCTCCTCCGCTGCTTCTTGCTAGCGCAACTCATGGAGGTTAAGGTGGGATAAATGGGAGGAAAATGTAGGACCTGCATTATTATTGGTCAAACTGAAACAAATGTTTAGGTTGTAGAATCTTGATTGAAGATGTTTTAAGCAATAAGACGAGGGGAAACTATGGAGATGATTTTCCAAATCTAATCAATCCCCGGGATCTAATTAGACAATTCAAGGTCCAGGAAACAAAACAAGTACCTAAACATCTGAAAATCTCAAAGCTAGAAACTAGCGTTCCTTCCTTCTTCTTGATGCTATCTCTAAGGCCCATGCTTTCCCCACTTCAGTCTGGAACTTCCCTGCAAATTTTTTGAAAAGAATTGCTAAGGCCCTGATGGCTGCGACAAATAACACATGATATAGTCTCACCACTATGTTTTTTTCCCCAACATGAACGCATGTGTGCAAGACTTCGAATTCAAGTTATAATAATAAAAGCAGTGGAGTTTTGAGAATTTTACAATTTCAATCCCTTCTTATTTTTAAGACACGATTCTCTCTTCTTTTTCTACGACCTGAGGCATTAAATGAAGCCAAAACTGAAATGCATTGAAGTATGATAACATGGCGCCATGAAAGGGAACACTGTGCACATTAAAGTATCACCTACACTCCCAGAAAATAAACATAGCCACATTGGAAAATTTGATCATTGAATAAATTCCTCAAAGTCTTTAGTCCTCCAGCGACGTAGGTTATGAAATTTTATTTATGGATAACTGTTTATTACTGCAAACTGCTTCAGATGATATTCTACGAGTCAGCTGGGTCCTCCACATTACCACTTTAATTAAGCCCTTTGCTTTGCTATTAACCCACTGATCCAGCAACCAATTTCTTGACTCGTATGTTCTTGACCAAACCTTCAACTTTTCAAACCCCGACCAATATATAAACCTAGGCCTTCTTTAAACAACACCCAAATATCAAGAAGTTTTCTTATCTTAAGGTAACTGTTGCCTCAGACCTTACAGATAATATTAGAGGTTCCCTTCAGAAAAACAATTGTTTTACTAGATTCTTACAGCATCAATGCTTACTTCTACTTCACCGAAAAAATGAATACTCTTTCATTTTCTTTTGTCCATGAAGAAATTTAACAAAGAACAAAAAAAAATTAGAATGGTACTATCATATGCACGTAGGTTGTATTTGCTAGTCAACATTGCCCAGGTTAGCTTGGAATTAGATTTAGCTCTTCTCAGAAAAATTGAATCCTCCATTAAAATCATATAGAAAATATAAAACAGCCAGAAGATGAGCTCGGAAATTTACATACCAGCGGTTGACTGGAAAAATTCTTCCAAGTCTTTCCCTTGCTCTGCAGAAAACCAGAAATGACTTCAGTTTCCATTGTATTTTTTTTAGGTTTTAACCCAATGAAAATAATAATATAGTGAAATACTACAAAGAAAGGGCAACAATGTCAAATAATATCCATACAATTAGGCAAATGGTTATGAGATGTATGCACTATATAAGACAACTACATGCGGCTACTCGTATTTTAAATACAGAAGAATATTTGACCCTATAATACAGACTGCTACACAAAAGAAGGCCATATAACTGTAAGAACAAGACACAGGCTTTATCGAAAACAATTTCCAGATCCTTATAAACAATAAGCAGGTGCTTGATACAACTCTGCACTTATGAATACATGAAGGAAAGGGAAACAAGAAGCCTCACCATTTTCATATTCTAAAGCTTGAAGGATCATCTCCACCTAGGTAGAAACAAAAGGAAAAGAGCAGAATCAGACCATCCGTTTTCTAATTCCTTAAAAGTACCAGTGATTAAACACAACTCATCCATTAACCCAGCACATGACATTCTAATTTGACACTGGCATTGTCCGTGCAATGAAATTCATGATTTTTAAGCTACATCATAGATTCCTTATTTGATATTCCTTCCTAGCAGATTGTTTCTTGTACAGAATTTTACAATATCCAAAACAATTTCCACATTAACAAAATCTCGAAACACTCCCACAATAAAGACATTAATAAACGCTAATACCTTATCAAAATCCTTAACAATTTTAGCTTCTGGTGTCGAATTCTCCTCGTACTCATTCCACAACTCACTCATTTCCTTCGCTACAAATTCACAAAATCAATTGGTTCGCCATTAAACAATCACATAAACAAAAAGAAAACATAGCAATAAAACAAACTACAACCTCTTGACTCTGCGCCAAGCAATTTGCACATATGCTCCAATGCTTCCCTCTCTTTTCTGCTTTTTTCAGCCTTCGGAACCCCATCCGAGGGCGTTATGTCTCCAACAATTGCCTCAGCGATATCATGAACTATCGCCATTTTTATACATCTGAAAAAACAAAAAATAATAATAATTACCAAAAACTATCAAATGCAAGCAGTAACCAAAAAAAAAAAAAAACTAACTTGTCACGATCAATGCCGGGAATATCAGGAGCAATCAGAGCCATTAATCCCATTCTGTACATATGATCTGATATTGACTCTGGTCCTTTTATGCCCCTCTTTACCCATCCTGCTCTCTTCGTAGTCTATTTATTTCAAAAAATCAAAACAAAAAATTATAGCATATGCAAACAGAACAACAACTTTTTGAGCCAGTTAATAAACATTTATCGATTTATTTTGATTCTCAGTTCTCACCTTGAGGCGGTGACAAAGAGAGAGAAAATCAATCGTGGAGGAAGGAGAGGGCGAAGGAGAAGGAGAAGCGGTGTCGTTTGTGGTGAGGGAAGAGGGAGAGGAGGAAGGTTGAGTGGCCATACGGCGGAGTTTGGAGGGAGTGAAGGAATTGAAACGGAGTTGAGCTGAAGTGAAAGACGGTGCGAGGAAGAGTAGCGCGGATGATGATGATTTACAGAGTAAATTTCGGCTTCCACTTCCCATTTTTGGATTTCTTTTCCTATTTGTTTTTTCTTTTTTGGCAATTGTTTATAATAATACTGTGCGAGTATTTTCTTTAACCAAAAAAAATTGAAAAAGAGGAAAAGACAGACAGAGAATCCGTATATACCACAACCACACTACATAATGGGTTTGTATTGATTAAATCTGGATCGTCCACGCTTCCAAGAGATAGTACTTTGACTTTGCGTTATCCAGTCATATAGAGTTATAGCATATAGAAATACACTAATTGGTGGTCCAACATTCAGTCATTTAGATTTCTAGCATATAGAAATATGGTGGTCCATGTTATTTAGGATTAAAGTCAGCTTAAGATTAATAGAGATTTTGGATAAAATTATAAATGAGTTCTTTTAAAATATTTTTTTTATTATTTTTTATATATGTCTCACAAATGGGAGCAATTTTCATTTTGTATTTGGGGTCTTTTGTTAAGTCGAGAAAATCTTCATTTCATAAAATATAATCGACAAATTTATTTTACTTGTTCTTGTAGCTTTTTTGTTAAGTGAGGGATTTGGACCCTTGCTTAAGTTGCTAATATAATTTAGTAAGCTCCGTTCATGAAAATATATTCTTTTAATATTTTTAAAATGGTTCAATGATTCTATTTGATAACTTAAATTAGAAGGGATAACCCTATATAAAGAAAAATAAAAAATATTTTTTTAACTCAATTCCTAGCAAATCAAATGTTAAAGGATGAAATTAAAAAAAAATAAAAAATGACAAAACAAACTGACCCAAGTCAACCCAAGTTAACCTGCCAAATGCATAATCTGGTCATGAAATTAAGATAACCCTTTAGAAATCAAATTGAATAAAAAATTGAAACTCATTTATTAAATCAACTCAATGTTGAGGAACAAAACTTTAAAAATTTATTTTTAAAAAAAGCAACTACAAAAAAACATGAGTCAACTCGAGTTAGTCCGTCAAGCCTGCTACTTGGGATATGAGATGGAGATAATCCTTTAGAAAAGAAAATGAAAAAAAAATCACGAATCACAATCCCCAACAAATCTAATATTAAATGATAAAATTAAAAAAAAATCAATTTTAAAAAATGACCTAAAAATATCAAAATCAACATAGGCTAACTTTCCAAATGTGTAACTTGGCTTATGAGGTTAGGATTACCCCTATAGAAGGAAAACCCAAAAAAATCATAAAGTCAAATTTCCAATCAACAAAATATTCAGGGATGAAATTGGAAAAATATCAATAAAAAAGAATCTAAACAAACAGATAGCAATAAAAAGAATGAGGACCAAATTTGACATAAAAATAAAATGGAACCAAATATTGAGGGGTAAAATTAAAATAAAAAATCAATTAATAAAAGGATTCGAAACAAAACAAATAGCAATTAAAAGAATGAGAACTAAATTTCATATAAAAATTGAATGATACCAAATACTGAGGGAAAAAATCAATTTAAAAAGTATTTAAAACAAATAGAAATCAAAATATTGAGAACCAAATTTGATAAAAAAAAATGACAAAATATCTTTAAATTTTGGCATACTTGGCTTGACATTTGAGGAGATAAGAGAGAAAATAAAGGAGAAGAAAGAAAAAGCCACCAAAAACTCAATGTTGATATACCGTTGACATACATCCCACCACTAGATAGAGCTCGCTTAGACAGTTCTACGCCACCATGAAAGGCAACACAATGACATTGGAACAGGTCACATATATCACAAAAGTGTGGCGGCCTCATCACACACGCCAGCCTAGTTGCTCTTCCTGACTTTTTCAATCCTTGTTATTTCTTTTATAAAAAAAAAAAAATTGGATCCCTTTTAATGAGAGTCATCAAGCAACACTGCATGATTCATTACATGATAAGGTCAAAAGCTAAGAAGGTTGAAAAGGCATTCAATTGGTTAATTCAGAGATATTTGAGCCCTATTTCTTACAAGACTTCAAATTCAATTTATTTTTCTACTTACATGCAAATTGCGCTTAATTTTGTAATATATAGTTTTATGTTAGACATATTTTTCGATCTGGCCATTGGATTTGGATGATATTTTATCGGATGACTCTAAAAGCATTTTTTTTTCTATAAAGTTAAAATTTTATAACAATTAGACATAAAAAAAGCCTTACAATAAAGACCAGAAACTATCGTGCAGAAATTATATTAGTTTCCTAGTTGATTTAGGATTATTTTTCTATTTTATTCTAAGTTCTTTTATTATTTTTTCAGTCTTGTTTAGGATGTTTTACCTAGTATGAATATGGATTATTTATCTTATGTTTAGGTTTTAATATAAGAGATGGATTGATTATTCAAAAATAATACTTATGTGTGATAGTTTATTCTTACTTTTGCTTCATCATAAAAAAATTTAAGAACTTATCAAAAATTAATTGGCTTTGTAAAGTTCATCCTTAACCAACAGTTTTTGGTTCATTATAATCTATGGCTAGCACAGCTTTGTGGTTGAAGCCACGATAAAAATCTTAAAAACCAAGACTTAGATGGTATATAATGTTGTTAAAGCCACCAAATGATAACTTTGTCAGCTTCTTCAAATATTATTTAAAATTAAACATGC
>Ga0307515_10025764_pt1 | contig 10156 bp, 3 predicted proteins | sample 17_EM_MG_FD_194513 | JGI IMG/M metagenome (GOLD analysis project Ga0307515, IMG submission 194513) | Populus trichocarpa ectomycorrhiza microbial communities from riparian zone in the Pacific Northwest, United States - 17_EM | ecosystem: Host-associated > Plants > Roots > Unclassified | place...
TTTTAAATTTGAGTTCAAATAAAAAAAAAAAGGAAAATTTACTTACATAAAGTGGAGAATCCTTAATAAAATTTGAATCAGAACATGAATGCTGACAAACTGAGTGTTATGGTGGCCGGATTTATTGTGGGAGGTTGAATTATGTTGAAATGGGGGGGTTCTGTTTGTTGTAGAAAAAATGCATAAGAAAAAAAGAGAAATGAAGGAGGGGGAGAGGATGGTCAATCGTCAGGTCATAAATTAAATATCATCGATGACATTATCGATGGAATTATTATATCAGTAACTCCATCGATCATTCTATAGGAAAACATTTCACGCCATCGTACGATTTATATTTTTGAATCCCACTATAATACTCTTCATAATTCTCTCGGTATATAACGATGAAAAATTTTTTGTTGGCATAATTATGAATGTACTTTACCGTCAGGTTAATTTCTTTGGTAATGTCATATGTAAAAGTTACATATCATCGTGTTGTTTGGCTTTTTTTAATTCCTTATTTTCCCACTGCAATTCCCTTAATATATACTAAGAGAATTTTTTTGTCGGTGTTTACTGATCGATGCAAGAATGGAAAATTATGTCAGTAAAGGTCTTTGCAATATACCGACAGAAAAATTACGTTATTATTTCCGTTTATATTTGTTAATTTTTTGATAGTGAGCTACCACCTCTAGTGAATGCATAGTGAGGTAAAAGAAAGTTTTTTTTTATTATATGCTCTTCATTTGTTATATTTTGGATTTGAATAAAAAAAAAAAGTTACAAGAAAGAATTTCTAGTCAATGCATCAATATTCTAGTTGCCAAAGGCATGTTAAAACATGATCATCAAGGAATAAATTGGTTTTGATATACAAAAACTAATCTAAAAACATGTCGGACATTTTCTTTGATGAATAACATATGTATTAATTTCATTAGAATATCTTGAGCATTAAACAAAGAAAAAAGGCAATCTATTGGTTGAATAGGATGTTGGAATTTCATCGGTCGAGAGATAGCTTCATCACAACTCTTATCTCACGTTGAAGCGTAAAAGAACAACTCTTATTTCTTATAATATTTGTATTAATCTCAAATAGCTTGGAAACTCTCCAAATTAATTTAGGCTTTATATTTGTACCAATTCAGCAAATAAGCTCCAAAAAAAATTTAAATTCGGTCCAATTGAGCTGTCTTTTATACTATACATATTTCCTTCTAATCTGATAAACTCGATATTGTTTAATATAATTTAATTTTATCGAGTTGAATTGACGAGATGTGATGAATATATGATAATTTTTCAGAAATAAAATTCATGAGTAATTATTGGTCGAGCTTATACAACCACAATAGCTAAATTGGAGATAATTTCCAAGTAACATAAACTAACAATTTAAGCCGCAGAATTAGACCAGAACAACTCTTATTTATTGAATGATAAACTGTTTCTCAAGGAAAGAAACCGCGATGTGCACAAGATGCTGTTTTGCTATAGCTTACGCCGTGTAAAAGGGTTAGAATTTCCCTAATTATCAACCAGGTCTTTCATTTTCCTATTCCTAGCTACTTGTCACTTTAAGGTCTAAATAGTTACAGAAAGGCAAATATTTGCAAAGATTCATTTGCTGGAAAGTGAAGGGCTTGATTAGCTTGATGGAGCTCATGAAATTGACCTCCACTAGATACATATTCTTGGGCCCAAAGGTGTATGGGATCATCAGCTAGGAAACTTCTTAGTTGCTAGTATTATTTTGTGCCAAGATCAGTATCTTTTGTTCTTCGTTTTAATGATTTCTCACTCCATTTGAATAAATAATAGATCACTAGAAATTATTGGGCCCAAGAATAAGACTTAAAGGTAAGGAAATGAAAAGGATTACTAGCAACTAAGTAGCCAAGATTACAATTGATTCAAAACTTAATTAATTTAATGATTTTAGTTGACTCAGTACTTTTATGTTCTTTTATTATTTGATGCAAGAAAAAGCCTATTATGATGAGAATCCATGAGAATCCTAAGCCATATGTAATTTAGTGGACCACTTTTAATATTCGGTCAATTTTATATGGTTGTAATGAGTTTGGTTTGATATATGCAAGATTATGAATGGTAAATAAATAAATAAATAAATAAAAAGCTAATGAGATCATTCAATAAATATTTGTCTAAATACATTTAATTTAAGTTAAAATTTTAAAAAAATATATTAGTAAATGTAATCATTCATACGTAACATACTTTTTAAACCTGGTCCATTCTAACAAGTCAATCTAATAATCTACACTCACTCGAGTCTGACATAAATCTAAATTAATAGTTATGTTCAACCCAAGTTTTTTCTTAATAAAAAACAAGTTGTTTTGTTTAATTTATTTTTAAACAAAATAAAACAATGTTTTATAAAAATCTGGAAATAATTTAGTTTAGTATTGTTTTGAAAAACTGATCCCTCAAACAATTTCAGGGATTTTTTTTTTTTTTTTGAAAAAAAACATTATTGACGATCCTCTAATTCAGATCTTGGATGCAATATATTTATTTAAGATATGTTGTTTTGGATTCATGGTTTATATATTTCAAAACTATTCATTATTTGTATCGAGAACTGGAAAAAAAAAAACGGATATATGAGAGGTGGCAAATAGTCTGTGATATGGAATCATCATCAATCACACATCTTTTGCTCATTCGTCCATGGTATGCTAGCTAGCTGTACAGCTTGTACTTATCTGGGGCAAGTAGTCCTGGCTGTGGAATCATCATCAAATCATACATCATTGCTCATTTGTCCATGGTACTGCTAGCTGTGGAGCCTGTACTTCTCCCAGGCAAGTAGTCTTTGACATGGAATCATCATCAATCATACATCTTTGCTCATTCGTTCATGGGCATCTTGTTCTTTTGTCCCTTGATGGCATTTGATATAATCTTTTCACTTGATTGAGGACTATGTTTTTGTGTTAGAAAGCATGGTGTGGTTTGGTAAATGAGTAAAATATAGGCTTAAAGATGCGGGATTCATGTTCAATTTGTGATCCAAATACATGTTAATGAAAAGCATGTTTCACCGTTTTTTAAGATTCATGTGCAAAAAGTAATAAGCCTAGAAGGCCGTTTATTTTTACCAAAATATCCCTATCTTCTCTACTCGTTCTCCTTAGAGAATCCAGTTCAAGACTTTCATTGTCCCGTGATTCAAATCTATGCCGACCTCTTCCACCGTTAAGGAATCTCTCTCTATATCCAGTGTTTTCATTCTCTTCTCTCTTTTTTTTCTAGCCACAAACCACTACAAAACACATAAATCAAAACCAAATCTACATGCCACCCATCCACAACCAAGATCAATAAATACCAACACCTAACCTTAAGAGGTAACTCATCTAGTTAGCTTTTTGGTTTGCTCCGCAATAATCATAAGTTTGAGTCCTCTCAAGGCTATTAAAAACTTACATGATTGTTAATTTTAGGACTCGTGGGATTAGTAAAGATACGAGCAAACCAGTTCGAACACCAACTTAAATAATAATAAAAAAAAACCAACACCAGATCTGTTGTTATTAAATCTTGTAATCTCTTCTTCATGTACAACCAAGTGTGTTAGTGTAGAATTTTATTTTCAAGTAGTTAGAATTAAATATGTATTAATTGTTCAATTTCAAGTATGGAAACAATTGATATCATATTTAGTAACTTCATGTCCACTCATAATTTCAACCATAATTTTTACCAAACACATAATTTACATAAAGCAACCACACAAAAAAGTGTTCTTTCAAAAATTATTTTTCTAAATCAAAAACATAAAAGTAATTACAATAGCAAAAATACTCTTGGTAGATGAGACAGTTAAAAATTTTTATTTTAAGATTAATACTCAGGGGCGTTAATTAAAAATGATATAAAGATATTCTTTAACAATATGAGAAGAATGTAATTATTTAGCATCCCAACATGAACATAGTTTAAATTGTTTTGCTCAATATTTATCATATTTGTATGTATTAGAAAATCAAAATATTCTTCCAGACATAGATAATCAAGACTAGTAATATTGTACTCAATAAATGACAGAAGAGAAAGTATTATAATCTGTGGATACTCTAGATGTCTTAATTATGGACCGAATTATTAAATACAAGACTGGAGCAGTGCTACAGGGCAGAAGCATGCCTGACCATTATTATGTCAGGTTAAATTCTAACATTCAAATGGACTAATGACTTAATCGGATGGTTTTATAAAAACCAAAAACATCAAATGGTACTGAACACAAAGAAATATGACAGGTGTTTTTTTAAATATTATAAAATAACATATTAATCATATTTGAGTACTTCATTTAACAAAACTTTTTGAGTTGAAATGAGTTTTTAATATATATAATAGAGTTTTAATAATTGGATAATCATGAGTTTAAATTTTATTTTTTTTATTTTTATTTTTTTATAAAAAAATTAAATATAAAATAGTGTTGAATTTATCTTAATTTACCCAATAGTTTAAGTTGTTAGGTGAGGTCTCAAGATATGATTTATATTATTCTATAACGCACCCCCTCAAGTGAAAGTTCTTTGGGCTTGAAACTTTCACATACTCACATTACCTTGTGCTTAATTTTTATCAAATAAATGGGGATTGTGAGATTCGAACTCGTGACCGTTTGATCATTCAAGCTCTGATACCATGTCAAATAACCATCTAAACCCAATAGTTTAAGTTGTTAGGTGAGGTCCTAAGATATAATTTATATTATTGTGTAACAACCTTTAACCATGTTATATTTAAGCTTATTTTACTGGTTTGCTATTCTATATTCAATGCGTAAATCAATATTGATTTGAAAAATATGAACATATCGATAAAATAGTAATACTTTATGACTCCTTTATCTAAAATATTATGTATATTGACCCTTTACTTAATCATATAACAAGCTCTGGTTCTGCTAGATAATTTCTATTTCCAAGTGCTTAGCTTTTGCTTTCTTAGTGGTCAACTTTTCTATCATCTCTTTTAAGTCTATGTGATTTATTATTCAATTTATTTCATTTTAATTATGGAAACGAAGGTAGAGTCTTTAGTTTCCATGCAAATAAGATTATTTTTTTCTTTTTAATTAATATGTAATATAAGGAAGAAGCTAAACGGATCTTAATTGGGTTTCATAGTTAGTTTAAATTATATACAATTTAATAAAAATCTCAAACCTAAATTACTTATATGATGTGGAACATCTATGAGTATTGGAAGAAGAAATAATTTATAAATACAACCTTTAATTAATTAAATCAAATTGTTGTAAACAAAAGTAATGCCGCAAGTGCTATCCATGTGTTCTCTCTTTTGTTCAAATAACCAAATTGATATAAATCATAAAAACGACTTGTTCATGGAGGATATCTTTCACTAGTCAAGAATCAAGATCTCCTCCTTGTGGAATTTTATTTTTGTTAGGTTATACTAAATTTCCATTGCATCGATCAATGGACAATCTCTTAGATTTGGTGTATCTTGTGATTGTGTCATTAATTGTAACCTTATATATTATATTAGTTCAAAAAAAGAAACAACATGTGAACACAGATCTTGAATCTTGAACAATATGAATGCAATGAATGAAGAATATTGAGTCCTTTTATATTTTCTCCTGTTGATTTTGCATGACATGTGGGGACGACAAAATAATTACTGCAGCCATAAACATGAGCAAGGGAGGAGCTGGGAGGCACAAAGCATATTTCATTAATCTTCACATTGGGGGGGGATGGCTGTAAAGTTCCAAAACAGGTGTTTAATTGCCTAAATTGTCGAGAAACATTATGTTTTGATTTTTTTTTCCCCATCCTTTATGTTTTTAAAGATATCCAGACTCCAAAGAAAATTGGTTATGGTGCTAAAAAGAGAAAGCTTTATTGATGATGGAAAGTTCAAGTCAATTGCAACAAGTTTACTTTGTTGATAAGTTTAACAAACATCAGAATTTAGAAACTTGGCAGTGGTACAGGTGCTTAGTTCATATCTCTATCGGATATTTTAAAATAATTGTTTCCAAATTTTTTTCTATTTTTAATTCCTATAAATAAGAATAAAAGTTCAATATCTTTTATAATTGTTCACTCTGATGCATGTACGTGTTTTACGTTTTCAAGGGGCGTGGTATGATGGTAAAGGGTTTGAGATCTGCACGGCAGGTCTCGAGTTCGAGTCAGAACGTGTACCTCTTGTAAGAGCCTGGGACATTCGGGGTTTTACTCGCTTACCTGAACCCACAAAGTGCGCTTTCCGGAGATGGGGTTTTCTCGAATCCAAAAAAAAAATGTACGTGTTTTACAAAAACTTTTTTCTTTGAACGGTGTGTATTGGTCTGTTTTATTTATTGATGATAATACTCGTATTATTTAGATTCGTTAAATTAAATCAAAGAATTAAATTTAGTACTATGTTTTAGAAATTTCAGAAGATGATAGGTGTATCATTTAATATATATAAGTTCCTTGCACTGATAATGAAAAATATGAACATATCAATAAAATATTAATGCTTTATGACTCCTTGATCTAAAATATTAAGTATATTGACCCTTTACTTGATCTTATAACAAGCTCCGTTGCTGCCAGTTAACTTCTATTTCCAAGTGCTTAGCTTTTGCGTTCTTAGTGGTCAACGTTTCTTTCATCTCCTTGAAGTCTATGTGCTTTATTATTCAATTCATCTCATTTTCTGGAGAGAAAAAAAGAAGAAGAAGGTATTGAGTCTTTATTTTCAAACCTAATTTATATAAATCATAAGAACGACTTGTACATGGAGGATATCTTTCACTAGTCAAGAATCAAGATCTCCTCCTTGTGGAATTTTTTTGTTAGGTTATACTAAATCTTCCTTTGCATCGATTAATGGATAATCCCTTAGATTTGGTGTATCTTGTGATTGTGTCATTGTAACCTTATATATTATATTAGTTCAAAAAAAGAAACAACATGTGAACACATAGATATCTTGAATCTTGAACTTCTTAGAATGCAATGAAGATTGGGTCCTCGAATATTTTCTCCTGTTGCTTTTGAGCAGGCGAGGAGCTGGGAGGCACAAAGCATGTCTTCAATCTTTATTTATATGGGGTGGGGATGACTGTAAAGTTCCAAAACAGGTGTTCAATTGACTAAATTGACGAGAAAGAGATTTTTATTATATAGTTTTTAAGAAATTCATTGTGTTATTGCTTGATGTTAATGAAAATATGTAGTATAAAAACACAAATCAATATAAAAATTGAGAATCGACCTTCCATCATATAAAGTTTAAGTCTTTAAAATAAAATATAACCTCAACTATCTTGTTCTACCATTTTTAATGCCCGTTTAATGTGAAGAGAATGATAAGATGTGTTTGGATCTCTATGTTAACTTCAGTAAGAGTAGTCTGGTGGTTGTAAATGTGGATGAGATCTTCACAGCAAGGATCTCGGGTGTTCTCAGATGCAGATGCGACACACTTCCTATTAATTACTTGGGTCTTCCTCTTGGCTCTAGTCCTAATAGGATTTTCACATGGAAACCTGTGCTCTTCAAAATTTGTAGGAGACTTAGCTCTTGGAAGGGCAGGTTGTTGTCTATGGTTCGGAGAGCTGTTTTAATCAAAAGTGTGCTCATTGTCATCCCACTTTACTACATGTCCATGTTTTGTATCCCAAAGACAGTAGCTCAAAAGATTACAAAATTGGACTAATGTAGCCTGGTCTGTCATTATTAGAGAAAAATACAGACCAGGCTTCAGCAATGGACTACCTTAGTTTAGCAAAAGACTCTCAGTGACTTGGAGAGGTATTATTAGCAAAAGGCTTAACTATTCCTGGCAAGGATCAGGATAACAACCTGATGAGAGATAGCTGCAAACTTCAAATGAGAAAGGGTAATTAGGTAAATTTTTGGAAAGACACCTGGCTGACTGGTTTCTGTTTAGCTGACTCTTATCCTGCACTATTTCGGCTCTCTTTTTGAATTGGATAAGACCCCTTAGAGCTAGAGAGAATCTGAATCTTCATGGGCTAATGTTTGATCTAAATCTAGTAGGAATTCATCGAACGAATAAAGATAAACTAATTTGGGAATAGGGGAAGGAAGGTGAGTATATTGTGAACTTCTATTTGCTTGTCTTTGACAGGAAAAGGTTTGCTGGAACTAAACCATATGCTACAGACACTTGGAAATCAATTTGTCCTCCAAAAACATAAATGACATTATGACTGGGTCTAAATGAAGGCCTCTGCACTGGAGTTTTCCTCATCAGGAGACATATTTTGAGTCATCAATATGACTATTGCTTTTTTTGTGAACAACATTCTAAAATTGTCTTCCATATTCTCATGCATTGTCCTGTGGTTTGGAAATTTTAAAATAAAATTATAGCTTAGAGAGGCTTGAACTGAGTAACACCTTGCACCCTAGATGACCTTCAATGTCAAGGGCAAGGCCTTCTACAAGATAATCACTACAAGTTTGAAAAATCTATTTGGGGTGGTTTTATGTTTAGCATTATTTGGACTCGTTAGAATTCGAGGAACAATTTAGTGTTCAAGGAAAAGCAACCTATTGAGGAGGATGCCACATGGCATGTGTTCTATTTTGTTGCAGGATAGATCAGAAATCTGAGTATCTTATTTTGGTATATAGGTATGTAGAAACCATGAATGCATCTCGTTGATCTGTTAAGTTTGATTCTAGTTGGATTTTGTGGTTGATGTTCTAGTAGTAGGATTGAGTCTTTTATTTTCATGTTCTTAATCTTTGGCTTTGGCTACAATCTAAGTAGCTAAAACCCTGTTTCTTTGTTCCTGTTTCCTTTTATTTATATATTCTTGATTTTATAAAAAAAAAAAAAACTATCTTGTTCTACAAATTAAAAAAAATTAATAATTGTGTTATGTTTACATTTATTTGAAAACAACTAAATAGTATTTGGTTAAATACTATTAATGTATTTTTAAGGTATAAAATGATTATTGATGACAACAAGATATATACTAATTATAATATTTTAACATATATTTTTTATATATGTTAAACGATTCATAATTTATTAACCTTAAGTTTTTTTATTATATTTATTCTTAAGTTCAAAAAATAAAATAAAATAACAACACACACATATATAAAAAGAAATTCTTGATATAATCAATAATATGGACAAAAATGGTTTTAAAATTAAGATACGAAAATATTAGTATCTTTGGTATGTTTGTAATTTTATTAAAAAAAAATTGATAGTATTATTAAATCTAATCAAGCGGTTCGATCTTAAAACCTATTAACCCGACTTTTTATCTAGCTCGAGTTTCAAATTAAACCATGTGGGAGCTGATCCAAAGTAAATCATTCAATTTAATATGTCCAAATACAACTTGGATGACCGATAAAAACATGATACAGCTTTTAAAAAAACTTTAAGACGATAATTTTTTTTATATTGAGATAATGATAGATTGGATCGACCTCAGTTATCCTGCAACCTGGATCGACTTCAATGGGTTTAATAATTTTATTATTTTTGTAAATTACTTTTATTTCATTTTATGATAAAAATTATATGTTTGCAAAATCGAGCACCAACTCTAAAAAAGACGTATTAAGATCATGATAACCCTAAAAAAAATAGAAAAAAATAAACTATAAATTTCATTTCCTAACCAGTCCAATATTGAAAAAGAGTGAAATAAAAAAATTGAAAAATTAAAGGACCAAAAACAAAAACAAAAAAAACATATCAAGTTTGATGGGTAAATCTGTTTAACCCAAGTCAACATATCAAACCCGCAATTGGGTAATGGACTCCATTAGGATTAATAACTTGTTTTTTCTAAACTATTTTTATTTAACTATATGATAACAAAAATAAATGATCGCAAAATCGAGCATCAAACCAATACCAAGACTTTTTTAAAAAATTATGATAATCTCATAGAAAGCAAAACAAAAAAAAAATTATGAAACTCAATTCTCAATTAACTCACTATCGAATGATAAAATTAAAAAAAATTAAAAAAAAAAAAAGGAAAGCTAAACTCGTCATACCTATCAATAGGCCCATGGACTTTCTAAAATTTAGAACATGTTTTTTTCTCAAAAATATTTTTTTAACTATATGATAAAAAGAAAAATAGACG
>Ga0307515_10025765_pt1 | contig 10156 bp, 1 predicted proteins | sample 17_EM_MG_FD_194513 | JGI IMG/M metagenome (GOLD analysis project Ga0307515, IMG submission 194513) | Populus trichocarpa ectomycorrhiza microbial communities from riparian zone in the Pacific Northwest, United States - 17_EM | ecosystem: Host-associated > Plants > Roots > Unclassified | place...
CTAATTGCTCTTTAAGCTTAGTAATCCGTGACTCTTAAAGCGCGTTTTAGTGTAGTATTAGTTTAGCGCCTTTAATAAGCTGCTAAAAGTAAGACTAGGCCATTACAGGCGATCTAGTAAAGGATTCCTTTACTAGCTTTAACTGCGATCTAAACTTAAGTATATTAGACGGAGTTTTTGACTGCTAGGGGGTCTCTGGTAGTGGGGGTGCTAGTAAGGTATATAACCGTACTTTAAGACAGTTAAGTACCGTTAATGGGTTTAGTAGAACGAGACCTGACGCTTTAAAGGCCTTTTAATAGTTCACTATTATAAATATATTAAAAAACGCGTCTTTAAAAGCTAGTAAGAAGGCTTCCTTATTAATATAGAAGACGTGCTAGCGTGCCAAGTCTTAAACGCGCTAGGAGTACTTTAGCTTTAATGGCGCAAAGTAGACTATATCTAGAGGCTATAGTATATGCGATAAATAGGCGGGCATATAAAGTGTAAGGATTTTATTTTTAAGGCAGTAGTCCTTAAAATCTTAAGATTAGTAGCTCTTATAACCGTCTAAAATAAGGAGCCTCTAAAACCCCACTATTTAATCCTTTATATGCGCATTAAAGTGCTTTAACCATGCAACTCCAAGCTCGTTGTTGGTCCAGCTATTCTCTAAGATAAAGAGTTTCTAATTGCGTGGTATTATAGTTTCTTTATACTATGTAGAGATATAGACGCGCCCTTTATAGATAATAAATAGTGGGATTGCGTACCCCATGGCACAAATACTCTAGATAACAGTAACTTACTTTTAATCGCCTGGCTAAATAAGCTCTGGTTAAGTACGTCTTTTAGAGCTAGTAGCCACTTTTATAGACCCAATAACGCCTATCTGGAAGCTAGTCTTATTAAAGTTGTGTATATTGTTATCCTGGACACCGTACTTGTCTTTAGTCTCCTTAATAAGCTTAAACCACGCGCTAATAACCTCTGGATCTTCCTGCTGTATCCTCTAATGGTCCTTTACTTAGTTAAAAGCCATCTTAAGCTTATCTAAACGCGTCACGAACCTCTTTACCCAGTATTTACCTACTAGCTCTCCACCCCGCGTACCTAATAATTTGTTTGCCATATCTTCTACCTCGCACTATTGGGGAGGAAACCCTTGCGAATTAAGGTTAAGGATGTATTGGACAATCGTCTGCTCTTTGGTCTGGGTGAGCTTGCGGCAGTTTAGGACATAATCGCGTCGTGCCTGTATTCCGTTAACGCGTCGGCAGAGGGTGCGAGGATTAACGTTAAATGATTTAGCAGCAGCTTCGGCGCTTAAAAATTAGCCTTAAAGATAGGCTTGTAAAGCTAGATTAATTCTACCGTCTTTTTAAATAGATTGTATATTGTTTTGTTAAGACATGGTTGTGTAAAGGTAGATTGTGGACGCCAAGGAAATTATTGGACACCTAGTGATATCGGACACTTAGTGATGGAATACATTAGGTATTATTACTACTAGTTATATAGTTTATATATAATACAACACTACAGGAGGGGATAGGTATATTACCTTTTAAGGCGAATTACGGATATAAGCTAAAAATATTATTATTGCCATAATAAGCAAAGAAGATAAGTAGTATAGCTAAATAAAGAATAGAGAACTTAATAAATCTTTATATACACCTTAAAGAAACAGCTAAACTGGTACAAGAAAGAATAAAAAAGTACTATAATACTAAAAGATCTAAGGGACTAGATCTTAAGGAGGGAGATAAAATATGGCTACTATATAAAAAATTTAAGAGTTAACGACTAAGTAAAAAGTTAGACCATATTAGACTAAGACTATTTATAATTAAAGTAAAGATCTTAGAAGTTATATATAGACTTAACTTACTAGAGAAAATAAGGATTTACCCTATATAGTATATTATAATACTAGAGCTAGCATATAGAGGTATTAAGCTACTAGTTTATAAAATAGATATATATAGAAAACAAGAAGAGGACAAATAGGAAGTTTGAAAGATTATTAGTTATAAGGACATTAATAATAAAATATAGTATAAAGTTAAGTAAATAGGCTATAATAAGACTACCTAGGAGCTATTAGGTAATTTAAGAAACGCTATAAAAAAGGTGTAGGAGTATTAAAAGAAATTAGGTTATACAGTATTAATAAAAAGGGATTACTAAAGAATAAGTTATCTAAGGAGGACCTAAGAGGAATAGCTACCGCATTATTTAGAGTTGTTTCTACCTCTAGAAGACACAAATTCTTTTTTTTATCTTTTTTTATTTCATAAAAACCCTATTTAGTAAGATAAAGTTCCTTTAAATAAACCTTCTTATAAATCTTTTTAAGACTAACTAACTAAGCGGAGGCGTTTATTTAATTCTTTAAGGCTTTTTATTTATAAATAGAGGCAGTAAAACAAAAAGAGGTAGCTTTTAATTCCGCTACATGGGCATAACGCAATTCTTTAAGGGCAACTAATAGCTTATTATTAAGCTTCTTAGTAGCGGATTAAGTCCAAACCCCTATAATAAATTTAGTAAGGCACTAGACGCCTATAGAGAATAATAAAACGCGTATATTTAGTATTAGAGACAGATCTAATATCATAAGAAAAGCACATATTTAATTTTATACACTTAGCATAAAAAGAAGGTTAGTAACTAGAGGGAGCCGCAATTGTAATATATACTAACTTTTTTTCCGCATAACGAGAGCAGAAAGGCATAATTTCACCTAGTAAAAGAATTATAGAAATTACGCGCGTATAATAATTAGACGTAGAGGATTTAATAGGAGGTATTAGGAACAATAAAGGTCACTAAATTAAAGACGAGAATGCCACACCTCTAATTAATAACTTGGAGATATGAGATATCTTTAAGGACAAAGATAGAGAGGAGGAGGATGGTGTTACGGACCTTATATTAGTAGTAGTACGGCTACTAAGGGAAGACATAACTAAACTAGTAGTAGTAGTGTGGGAGGCGTTAAAACTAGTTAAACTATAGAATAAGGGGTAACTAAGTTATATAATAGATTATATTACTATTTTAGTATATGGGATCTATGGGATCTATAAGGAACGTTATATACTAAACATACCTCGCGTACTTTATGTACTTAGTATTTCTTAGGCGCAGTTTATGTATTTAAAGGACCACAGTCCCTACCTAGATAGTTCTTCTCTTTATAGTGAATCTTAGAATATAATTAGAGTTAATCTGTTGGGCAACCACTCCACCAGTTGTTATTATATTGTTGACTTCTTGTTTACCTATATACCCAGCCCAATAACAAGTCCACCGTGGTATTTCCTACAAGGCTTCGTTACATTTAGCCCCTTAAAGATTAAGTAAGCGATAGAGCTTTAAGATAAGCGCAAATAACTATAATCCTAAGAGGAGGTAAGCCGATAGGATAAGAAGGTTTAGAAGCAAATTATAAAGGAATAATAATAACTTGTAATAGTATAGAGGAAGTAGGCTAGAATATAAGCCAAGGTTTAACGAGAGAGGGAGGCAGCTAAAAAACGCCGCCAGAGAGAGGAGGCTGTATACGATCGCGTAGCAAATCCATAGCTTTAAAACGACCTTAAGCTGACGAGAAGAGGTAGACGGAATAAATAAGCTTCTAGGCAGTCTCTTATTGTTATTTTAAAGGTTATAATTCAAGAGATAGATGGAATGGTTATATCTAGGGCTGCTCGCGTTTAATACTAAATTTAGTAACTTCCTACGGTTGGAAAACCTCATACGATAGCTTATCCGAATGAGGAAACTTAGTAGATTACTACACTAAAAATCTAGACGATTTTATCAACTCTATGTGATTCTACAGCCTCAAATCGAGGCTTGGCAATAGTTGATTTTGGTGTGCATTGAGTGGGGCCGTGCACGCAGTGGTGAGGTACCCTAGCCCGAGTGGATCTCGTGAAACACCACGCCAGCCACAACGCCCACAATGATTATGATCAAGGCAACGATCAGCAGTAAAATGACCCAACATCTCTTGGACCGGATGAGTGGTTTGCTAATAGGTTGATTGACTTCGGAGGGTACAAGTCGGTTAACGACCACAGGTGGAGGTTTGGGCAGAATAGCGAATGCATTATCCTCTCCGTTGCCTGCAGAAAGGTGCACCGCGTTGAGCTCGAGGTCATAAACGATTTGATGGCTGCCGTTGCCTGTGTAGAAGGCTGCGTTGTGTTGTCCTGATCATTTCAGCAGTCAGTCATTGTCAGACTGATTCTCGCATTAATAGCGAACAGCACAACACGGAGCAAGTCTGGCAGGGAGAACGACTCACCGGCATAGTAGGCATTGCTGATTTGTTGTGCATTGGGCTGTCTAACTGCTGCAGGCAACGCCATGGTGAGCAATGTTTCTTTGGCTTGTATGGAAGTCGCGCGGGACTCTTTGACACTTTATCAATTTCGTCTGTGCCCCAGTCCATGGCCGCCACCATTTAGCACAGCTAGACGGGCTCATTTTCCGGCTGACATCCTGCAACTTTCAGCCTTGCTTACCCTTCACGATTGAGTCTGGCCAATGGAGCGTTGAACTATTTCCAAATCAGCGGTGTACTAAACCGCAAATGGCAAGAACACCTGTTAATTGGTGCAAGCGTGTGAACATTTGGTCTGCAAGGAGGCTTTGCGATTCATACCTGAGGCATTGTGTCCGCACCTGATCCGGGGGTTCCGATAACAGTCAGCCCTCCCCTCTTTCTCCCATTCCAAAGCCCTTTAGCACGATTTCTTTCCAGCGGAAGACAGAGCATCGACGTCGTCCTTCCCATAGCGAGATTCCATCGTCTGCGTGGCTCCCAAGCTCAGTCGAGATTATGGCGACGCCAATCGAGTGGGGCATTGGCGCACTCATTGGTGTAGGAGGATTGGCCGCAACCGCGGCGGGAACGGTCATTGCGGGCAGCACTCTCGCTCACACTCTCAACAAAGACTTGAACGAGAAGAAGAGTAAGACGACGAAGGAGCAGCAAAATGTCAGTATCCATTGTTCTTGCAAGATGGGGACCTTGGTGGCTAACGACGGACTGTAGGCGCAAATGCAGCCACCTCATCCAACTCGTCAAAGCCTTAGGGTGGAAAGCCATTGGAACACCACGAACGGAGGCAGGGTGGAGCATATGCCGAATGGCAGCATCATTGCGACGGGTCGAGCTGCTGGTGATTCTACTTCCGGTTGTCTAGTGTCAGTCACAACGACGGACTATGGGTATGGGCCGCCTGTACAGCAGTACGGCGTCCCATCTACACCATGGTCCAGGCACTCAGCAGCAACATACCAGCCCTCTTATTATGCCAATCCACGATATCTGTCAAACCCCTCTGTCGATGCGAGATCAATTCAAGCCTCACCATATATGGATGCACCACCATCGTACATGAGCTCAGACAAGAAACACAAAGTCAGGTTCTGGAAGAACTGACATGCAGTTCATCGGCTGTGACAAACGCATAGAGAAGTTGGCGTTTAAACGCGCTTTTCGCCACAGAATGGCATATAGAGGTAAAGGTTAGTGGGGTAGATGCTAAGAGTTTCTAATGGCGGGGCAAATGCCAGCTAGGACTAGATAAGGATTTTTGTAAGGGAACTTTAGAGTAGAAAATTTGTTTTGCAATCTCTACAGTCTGTACGAGCTTCGGTGTCCCCCCCCCCCGGGGGGCGCGCAACGCACACCTAATTTCGCTACGGCGGCGGCGAAATTAGTATGTAGAGCTAGTATAAAGGGGTGTAGTACGTGGCCAGGGCTTGAGCCACGGCCTATATCGAATTCGAAGCTCTGAGCTCGATTTTGAAGCTATTCTAAACTCCTCTCCCTTACCAAAAGTCGTAATATCTGTTCCAGATCGTAGTGTTATAAAGCTTCTTTCTCTTATTAATATAAGTTCTAAACGCACTTACTGGCGCCGGCTATAAGAAGGATTTTAATAAGGCGTACTACTAGTCGCCCCTATATAGAGCTATATTAAGGTAATAGGGTAAAACACCAAGATCCGGGGCAATATCACGACTTTTAGTAAGAGAGAGGAGTTTAGAATAACTTCAAATCCGAGCTCCGAATTCGATGTGACTTAAGCCCTAGCACATACTACACCCCTCCTGCTAGCTCTATATACTAATTTAGCTGCAGACGTAGCGAAATTAGGTGTGTGTGTTGCGCGCACACGGGGGGGGGGCCACCGAAGCTCGTACAGACTGTAAATGCGTGGCGCACTCTCTACAAACCGGCTACCTGCCATAAGCGAAGCCTGGCGACGTGAATACCACCCTGCTTTATATTCGGCTTTATTGCGGAGTCTATTATATTAATAAAGCGTCCACGATCCCTTAGGTCACATGTTTAGCGGTTTTTTATCTTCCCACGGGCGCAGTTGCCTTATCGCTGCAAGGCATGCCAACCGGTGTTTATACCTTATTAGTAATAGGAAATAAATTAACGCTTAACTTTCGCATACTATCTTGTTGCATTTAATGCGATTTTAACTTTAATTAAATATAGTATTAAGGTTATATAATTTAAGCCCTTCTAATTCGCTTTCTAAGCAATAGTTGTTTAAAACTCTTGTGCAAGGCTAGGCTTATTATTACTATTACTGTTATAGACCACGTCTGCGCCTAAACTAATACCACCCTATTATCTCTAGAGAACTATAAAGAACCTATACGTTAAATTTTCCCTTAATCTTATTTTAAACGAATGTGTTACTCTCTAAACTCTTATTAATAAGTCCGCCTTAAACCTAACCTATCGTCACAATTATCTACGGTTAACTCTTTTAAGATAGATTTTATTACTAACGTCTCTTCTATTACTTTACTTAACTTAAGGAGAAAATTAAAAGTAATAGGTCCGTAATAAAGTGTAAAGGCTTATAAAGTCCTAAGCGAACCTAGCGCGTCTTACTTAAATAAAGGAGACCTTTTATTTATATCTAATAACCAAATAGCATAAATTAGATTATTCCATTATAGGAACTTTAAGGTATACTTTCTAAAAACTTTTCCAATAAATTAATTCTAATATACTTTAAGGTACGCTGCTATATATAACGGTGCCGGGACACCGCCCCTATAGCTAGCTCGGCGTAATCTCCGGAGTTTGCCCGTACTGTATATATATATATATATTTTATATCCGTTGTATTATACTACGTACAATACTACGCATGCAGCCTCTAGGCTATGACGCTATAGTTTTATATACATAAATCCTTTCTAGACAGCTTAATATATACTAGTAGCTATATCCTAGTAGTCTATAAACCTCTAAACTATGGGTTTACCGCTTCCTAGTAGAATACTAGGTTACTAACAACTAATAGGTAGTTTAAAAACAGTAGAAAAGACTATAAGAAATTAAGAAACCCTAATGCCTATCTATGTCTAATTTGTAGTTTATTTCTGTCCTTTTGCTCTCTATAGTCTATCTACTAGAAATCTAATAGGAGTTGCCTTCTTCTAGAATTCTATTTATTTTATCTATTCTTCTATAGAATCTTCCACGCTAGTATCTACTAGTTTAGCTACTTTAAGAGTCTTGCAGTCTTTACTATTAGCAAAGTGTTTTTCTATACAATTAATATAAAGAGGGGTAGTATGCTAGTAAGGCTTTCCTATTGTTATACAGGTAGGATAGGCATAGTCTTTAGATAGATATACAGCCATATAAAATCTATAGGCCCTAGTAGAGCACCTATCTCCTATATAGCCAAATTTTTGGCAGCTAGTGCACTGCGTAGTAGGAGAGACTTCGAGGTATTTTACTACCTTAGTAGCTATACCTGCAATTAAAATCTCTTTTTACTTAAGGATTTCTTGTCTTTTTCCTTATTCTCTATAGTAAAAACTATAGAGCCAAATCTGGTTTATAGATTGTGTCTTTTTACACTAAATAAGATCTATCTAGGTAGCCCTTATATCTTTATAGGATTAAAGGTCTTAATTTCTTCTTTTAGAAGCTTAGAGCTTCCCTCTCCTAGGAATAGTAGGGTAGGAACACTATGGGCTATAACTTAAACCCATAGTTCTAGTTTTTATTCTCTTTAAAAGATAAAGTAGTTAAGATCGGACCCCCAGTACTCGGACGCCCCCTGAGCTCGGACGCCCCACCAAAATCAAATCACCAACTTCCCCACCAAATTAATCCACCAATTCTTGCCCAATATAGCTTAAATTAAAGATATAGCATAATAAGCTCTTATTAAATACAAAAATAGTAAAAATATATTTATCTAAGAGTCTACGCTAGCTTATAACGTCCTATATTTAATTTTAAGCGATTATTTATATAGGGAGCTTCTATAGCGATTTGTATACTAATACTAGTAGCAATTAACCCCTACTTAAAAAGAGTTGCTTATAATTGGAATCTTTAAATAGGACTTATAAGGATTTACTTTATTATATACGCATATATAAAATATAGCTACCTAAACTCTTTGCTAAAATTATTATATTAAGCCCTTAGATAAATTAGAGATATATAGGATATTAAACTATAATCTATATATTAAATCCGTATATAGCTAACTAATAGAGGCTATATAAGCTAAAAAGATATATTATAGACCAAATTTAGGAATTTTATAGTTATGTTAGGTATATTTTAAAACTATAATAAAATATAGATAAAAGTAGTATTATATTAAAGGTTAATATTAATATAATTGTTTTTAGAGACTTAATAAATTAGAAAACTTATATATAATTACTATAAAATTATAAATAGGCATTTATTATAGAGATTATCTCTATAACTAGTTCCGTAATTTATTTAACCATTACCCTCAATAAAAAGCAGCTTTAAACCACCCAGTTTTAATATAATAAGGGTTTTAATTAAATTTATATCACTTTTAAGAATAGCTAGGAAGTAAATAAAATAAAATTTATATAGTTTACTACTATTTTCCTACCTAAAATAAGGCTATTTAGTAATAAAACCTAATTATTCCTACTTAATAGGACTAGAAGGTACTATATATATAAGCATTTCTAGGTATATAAGTAGAATAATATCTAGTATACCCTATTTTACCCCCTATATAACCTATATACCTTTGTTACTAGATTAATTATACTTTTTACTAATTAAGAAAAAGTATAAAAATCGGGTTATAGGCTCTTACCTCTATTAATAATATAGCCTATATTATAAAGCCCTATTTTATTTAGTATTACTATTAGACCTATAAGGATTAACTTAGCACTAAAATTATTAAATTTAAGTAAAAAGCCTTTAGTATTAACCCTTAAAATCTATATAAATACCTTTAATTATTATAAGCTAGAATAAGGGAATAACCAAGTTGCTAAGGCAAAAAATAGTTTAATTTGATAAGATTAATACTTTCTTTACACTAAAATAACCATAGGATATCTATAAACCAACTTAGAGCCCTAATATATAGTATATACTAATAGGCACACTTAAAGGAAGTAAGAAGACGGTTTAATTAAGTCTCTACACAAAATATAATATAAGGCAAAAAACTTAAAATTAAGTTATAGTAGATCTAAATATAGAGTGTACTAATATATATTTAATTAAGAGAGCTAAGGAGGAAGTAGTAGACTAAAAGGTATAAATTAAAGCGAAGAGGTTAAAAAAAATAAGCGAAACAGGCCATATAAGCTGTAGAAAGGGTAAATACATAAGATTTTAAAATTGTGTAGTAAAGTGTTGAGATTTGGTAGTTATACGTAGGTTTTAATGAGGGGCACCGATTTTGGTAGGGCGTCTAAGTACTAGGGATCCGATCTTATATAGGATCTCCTTATATTTGACTAGGAAATCTGCGTTATACTCTTCTATAGTTATAAGGAGAATGTTTTATTTTCCTTTAGTTCTAGCCATAGGCGCTAAAACTAGTTTTTCTACTTGCAGTTTTAATGCAAATAGTTAATTAACTTTGTTTTGTATAGAGAAGGTATTTAAAGGTTAGTCCTTTTGGTCTATAATTAGGACTAGCCTTCTGTTCGTACTAACTTAATAGTATAAGTGAGTCGTATCCCGGGGCACGAAATACGTATAGTATTATATGCTCTTTAGGATGGTAGTAACTGTCGATTGTATAAAGTAGACTACGTAGTCTATATACTGATGCGCCTCCCCCCTAATTAGTTAGTGCTTTAG
>Ga0307515_10025767_pt1 | contig 10155 bp, 6 predicted proteins | sample 17_EM_MG_FD_194513 | JGI IMG/M metagenome (GOLD analysis project Ga0307515, IMG submission 194513) | Populus trichocarpa ectomycorrhiza microbial communities from riparian zone in the Pacific Northwest, United States - 17_EM | ecosystem: Host-associated > Plants > Roots > Unclassified | place...
TTCCATCATATACAACCCAACATAGAAGAGCTACCCGTTTTTGTTTTCTTTAACTATCCATGGTCCCTCGATCGAGAGAGGATCTTTCCCTATCCTAGCACGTGCTTGTTTTTGTTTTTTTTTTTTTTTTTTATAAAAAAGATTAAAGTCAACAGGATTGGTTGAGTGATAATGTGTTTGATCACCTCATCAAGAGAATTTGACTTTGGATTATTGTATCTTAATTCTTGATTGGTGACAACTTTATATTTTATGTATTTTTATTTATACAAATATTTTAAACTTCATTTTCAAGATAGATATATGAAGATCTCTATACGTGTAAATGATATAGAGGCAATATGCTTGTCAAGAACCTAGGATAAAAGAAAATATAATTATAATAGAAAAAAAACAAAAAGATATTGTTTTATTCTTTTTCTTCCTATATTCATAAAAATTGAATTTGTGTCATAATTAATGAACTCATGTAATGTCTAATTTTTTTTAATGATAGGTTAAAATATTTATCAGTATTCTTAATTACAGGAATATCTTGCTAAAGGATTTAAGTTATTGCTCGAGAAATAAAAATTGAAATTCTTAATAGATGAGATTAATTCAGAAATATTTTATTTTAGTATTATAACAAATAGAATTACGTTGCTATTGCATTACACATCCGGTGATTGGATTTGGACGAGTGGGAGAGTTTGTCTTTATGCCAGATGCATATTTTTTGTATTTTCTACGGCAAGTTTATATATATATATATATATAATCTTTTTTGTTTCCTATTCTCTAGTCTGATCAGCTTCATGGCCTCTTGTAAATAATAATAAAAAAAAGTATACACTCCTGCCATGCAGTGAGCTGAATTTAAAATCATTTCATGCAACTTACAGGGTAACAGCTAGAACCTAGACAGCATCCACAAAGTGCTCATGATGATTCAATAATCATCAAAATCATAGTATAAGAACCTCTATAATATTATTAAACTACCATATCCTAGTGTACAAAATCTTTCCCAGCCCCAAAAAACTCCAGCATTTCTGTAATCGTGCTAGCTCCTATCCACTTTAGTATCCTAAAAAACTGGTCTTTTTGTGGTGGTGGTACCTCTCGTATATCTACAGTACCCTTGCTAGCTAATTAAGCAAATGTACTTCTTGTGATTATGTAGTAACCAACAGCGAATTCCACAAAAGCTTCTAATTCTGAGATAACCTACTTTAGAGGTGGTGATAGTGATAGAAGCAAAGGTAGTTTATAAATCATTTCCTGTTGATTTCTGCAACAATTTTGGATATTAATGGATATGTGGTACTAGGAGAAAAATTAACTAGCTTCGTAGCATTGTTCTTTCGAGAAATGCTTAGCATTAATTGCTGATAGAAAATGAACTTTGTACTAAAAATTAATCTTGTAAAGAATAACTGTTTAATAAGCATCTTGGGAACAAGAGTGCTTTATAGTACATATGATCATCAAGGGTTTAAATCTCTAAAATCCATCAGCTCTTATACATGTCAGACTTCAAAAAGTACTTGCCAAGGACATGAAATAAAAGTCAGTCATATATTGTTGCTAGATAAGAGAAACTAATGGTGTCTCGGTTTGTGATGCCTAGGTCCACAGTAATCTTCATGAATTCTTGGTGACCAGTGATGTGAAGATTTCTTGGACACTGATCTAGAAAGTCTTTTCTTCAGGGTACTTGTACAATGCCCTTCTTTGCAAAGAATGACTTCTTCCCCAAGAACCCCAGTACTAATTTGCTTCAAAGAAGTGTTATCCTGATCAGCCTGCACATCACAAGAAATCCCATCAGAACTGAAGCTAATATGAAGAACTATAACTATTCCTTAATTTCAATGTATCATACAGTGTGTAAAGAACTGAATGCTCACCTGAACCTTTTGAGCTCCAACTTGCATGAACCCCTTTTCCAATCGAATCCCTACACCAAATAACAACTCATGTTAATTTAAACCATACAAGGAAAAAACAAGGTCTCTTCGGGCAACTTAACATGATTATGTTATCTTTGGCATATTTACCTTGAGCCTCTTGAAGGAGAAAGAGCATAAGCAGAAGAGAGACTACTAAAGAAGCCCTCATTTGGACAAGAGATTGAGAACAAGAGATTAGAGCAGTTAAGAGAAGGGAAAAGGATGAACAGTTTTGGTATTTCTAAGGTCAGGTACAGAAGATACAGAATTAATGTGGGTTTGGTTTCTAAGTATCTCTTTTGAAACTTATAATTCCTTAGAGATTGTGCATGAATGGATTATAGCTAGCTACTATAGCAGGAGGGGTATAACAGGTTAATTATATACACGGTTTTTGGGCCCACAAAGCACGCAGTTCTCCAACATGAACTTTAATAAAATGGGGATTTTTCTTCCACTATCTTTTGTTTTTCCCTTGTCTTTCTAGTGTAAAGTGCAAAAGTTTGTCAAAGGAAATGACTAGTCATTGATTCATTAGGGCACCCTAATAAATTAATTCAGCAAGAAAAATAACAAGGTTAATGTGAGTACTCTTAATTTACTTATGAGTAGCTTGCTAGGGTTTTAAAGCTTATAATAACGGGGTCAATTATTTTCAGTATAAAATCTTATAATTCTATGTGTTGTTTTAGAGCAAACTACATTGAAATTGTTTACTTGGTGATGTACTGTTCGTTTCATTAATATTCATAGATCGATTTCCACTTGTAGAAGAATGCATATTATTACATTTACGTGTTTCAGACAAGAAAAAAACTTAAGGTGATTGATATATATGATCAGTACTATTTCTCAGTAAGTAAGTTTAATTAGGACTTAGGAGGGAAACTAATCAAACATTTGCTAGAAGAAAATTGAATTTGATCAGAATCGACAATCACTCAACTAATTAGTAGAACATGTTTTGAGTTTGCTAGGTTGACACAAAGACAGCACTACTGGTAAATTTTCTTGGGTTTACAACATGCTTGCTAGACAGTTTCCCTATCTTGTTATGCTAAATGGAAAGCTGACATTGGTAGTCATCGAGAAGAGTTTAAGCTAGCTAATAATAGAATATCCACAGCAGAAAAGATGGTATCACTTTTAGCAAAGCTCTATAATTGCAATAAACTATGCACTATATTTCCACATTCTTAATTAATGACAAGGAGCGAGTACTATCTACCTAGCTAGCTTTTAATTAACTCAAATCCAAATAATATATTAAGATTATTCCAGCATGACATTGCAGGGGGGCATGCAAGAGGTGATGTTACTTGGGAAACATTTCTTTAGAACTAATATTTAGTGCAGTGCAAGATCATCTCCTTTTGAGTTTTGAAGAACAAAAAAGAGTACAGTATCCAGCAATACCCGGGATTTGTCAATGAATACTATCTGTCAAAAGATATACAGTTCTCAATAAAGAAACAAAGTTAAAGTCACAAATTAGTGAGGATGGGATGGAAAAACAGATTCTATATATATATATAATCTGTTTTTCCATCCCATCCTCACTAATTATATATATGAGAGAGAGAGAGAGAGAGAGAGAGAGAGAGAGAGAGATGTTAGAAAATGCTGAATTTGTAATTAATATATTTATCATCAAACAACATCGTATCAAGTCCCATGTCTGCATTATAATTACTGTCAAACGTAACCTAAAACAAACAGACACATCACACAGACATCGGTTATGATCGATCCTAGAAAATAATTAGACGTCGAGCATATATATGACAGGATCAAGAACACAAATAATCAACTAATAATTAATTAAGAGCACCATATATATGTCAGCTTGACAGGTCAAGTTTAAATATTGACCCTGTAAAACCAATATAAGCAAGCCAATTAATAGCTAAGAGTAGTTGTCATTTAGACAGCGGTTTTGCAATGGCTGATATCGCCACTGCTACAGTTTGTGCTGTGTTAAAAAGGGAAACAAGAAAATATGGTATTGTGTCATGTAGATGGATTGAAGAATTCACAAGGGGAAAAAAAAAAGAATTGAAAAGAGTAAAACGGAGTACTAACAGCTTGTGCTAAGTCCAGTATGTTGGTAGAAAGAGCATTATAATCCAGCTCTTTTCAAAATAAAATCTAGGAGTGTGAACGAGGCAATCAAATATATATGACCTAGTTAAATGCATATCTATTAGTAATTCCAGAGAGTGGAACTTGAGTCTGATAGATCATTTTTTTTTATGCCGACTCAAGCTAAAAGAAACAAAAGAAATTGGGAAACATATATAAACTTTGATTTCAGAACGAAAGATACAAGGATATCTTGGAGTGCTGATGGGGGAATGATATTTTTTTTTTGGGACAAATAGGGTCAGAATTTTATGAATAAATAGAAAATAGAAGTAAACTAATAGAATTAGCACCAAAATCATCAAGACAAGCAAAGGCCAGAGTTGAGATTTGACACGAGGAATTCGATATGAGCTTATTCTTGAATGAGTTTCTACAAGTTTTCTACATGCCTTGCTTCTGTGTTAATGACAATACAATCGCGCAGCGTGTGAAATACAATGACTCGTGAAAGCTCATCCCCTTGAATTCACAGTCTCTCTAGCGGCTTAGGGGTCAAATTCTCATCACTCCCTTCCATTCTTGAGCTTAAGGATGAAGGAAATGAATATCTAGGAACTACTAACTTAAACCTGACAACCTGACGAAACCAGCTGCTCAACGTACCTAGCCATGCTTTAGGTCACAGCATATTGCTACCAAGGCAAGGCAGTCCATATTCTAAAAGAATCACCAAGCATCCTAAAACAGCAGCGTTCAGTAAAAGCAAAAGGGCTTCTGAATTAACAAAAATATCTAGGCCGAGACATCAAATAATTAGGAATTGAGAAGAATATTTCCTTTCTTTCCATCCCTCTCTCCACAACTTAATAATATTTTCTCTCTTTTTTCTTTCTTTTTCCCTTCCCCTCCAAGGTTATTCGGTCCAGCAAATTAATTAAAGACTAAATTGAAAAGTTATAGAACATTTAGGAATTGAAGTAGATAGATGGAAGGTAAAGATTGTTGCTGCGTGTAATATACTTGCTAGCATTTAAACCAGCCTGCCATTTATGGCAACGCATAAGGAGTCTTCAAGGTTTCTACGGCCTTTCAGTTTCTTGATGTTATTGAATTTATCAAGATATTTTTTATCTTACGAGACATGGTCTGATTGATTGGAGTTCTGATAGCAATCCAGTGGCCTATCCTTTTTTTTCCCCCTCCTCCCTCGATTTGCTCACCGATCATTTTTTTCTCTCATGCTTTCCTGCTGTTCGGTTTCTTTGATGCTCCGACTTTGCTGGGAGGGCTGTTTAAAATTGGGCTAAAGGCCCAACTGCCCCACGCATGCATTTTTTATTTAAAATCACGTCACCTATAATTGAAAAGGGCTGTTTAAAATAAGAAAATTCTTAATAATGTAACTTTAAGTGAGAATTTCTAATAATTATTATTTTTAAGAGCTATATATATATATATACATTTATTTATTTAAAACTTGAAATATAGTTCAATTTATGACTTACTACATATATACTTAAATCTAGTAAAAATTCAAAAAAAAATATTTATAAAAATTATTTAAAAATAAAACATGCATATTGAATAATTAAACATCCAATTGTTTTCATTTACAGTAACTTTAAACACTCTATTAAAAATCAGAAAAAAGGGTTAAATAATACATATGCGAAGCTCTAAATGCACTAAACTAATGTAAGAAATGCGTTTTTAGATTATTTAAAAATAATAATATCAACAATTGAAGTACAAACTTGTAAGAGAATACGATGTAGGATCGAATAAGACAATTACCTAAATGCATTCCCTAATTCTGTTTGAATTTCATGGTTCCCCGCGATCTCGGCTCTGTTGGGCCACAATCCTACACGACCCAACAGGCAACATGTGAGCCCGCATGCAAAAGTGACAAGTCATACAGGGCATTCAATAAGTGAAACATGGTGGACCCAGCCCAGAATCCCATTTGCCTAAGAAAGGAAACACCCACAGAGCTCTTGGCAGCTTACCTATGGTCACACCTCCTTCATTAAATATGTCGGCCTTTCTACTGTGTTTTTTTTTTTTTTTTTTTCTAGTTTCTCATACCCTTTGTGCTTTAATGACCTATGGTGCCTAAATTGGAGTTATATAGTATAGGATCCTCGCTAGCACATGCTTCCAATACAATATTTTGATCTTTTTGGGTGTCACTTTTAAGATTTCCTTGGCTGAATTACTTGGTTATATATTAGTAGTTTAACCCAGTTTAAAAAGTAGATAAATTTATTATTTAATCCGAGTTTAAAATTAGATTCAGGGGCAATTAATTTTCATTAATTAGTTTGTTAGCTGTCCTCTGTCCGAGGCTCCAAGGCATCTAAGAAATCAAAAAAAGCACAGACGCTTGACATGCATTGAAACGATATGATATTATTTTATCCTTTCATGTAACTTCAAGGGTTACAAAGCCTAGTCAGCTTCCACAATGTGCTCATGATGATTCAATAATCATCAACATCATGGTATAAGAATCTCTATAATATTAATAAAATAGGATATCTTATGTACAAAATCATTCCTAGCTAACCCTAAAAACCTGCAGCATTCCTGTAATGCTGTTTAACTTCTATCCACTTTATTATATCCTAATCAAGAAGCCTTTAATTCTCTCTTCAGTGCTGTACCTACTATACTTAGTTGTGTATCGGAGGCTTTCGCCTTGCTGGAGAATAGTCCATTTCAGTCAAGTCCATAATTTCCTCGTAATGATCCTTGGTAACTCGATGCTCAGAATTCGGCGAAGAATTAACAGATAATTTTTCATTTTCTCCTACTATTTCTCCATTAGCTGATCTCCCCTTGGATATGTGGTCAGCTTTATTTTCTCCATTCTTCTCATTCTGTAGTACAGTCATATAAAGAGAGTAAGAAAGATAAGCTGGAGGTCTTATTATTCATTCCCTATTTACCTAAGCAAATTTAATTAGTTATTATTGCAAACTATAGAGTTTCGACGCAATAACCAACCTTAGAGATGGTGATAGTAGTACTGCTAGAAGTAGTGGTTGTCACAGCAATAAGTTTCCTATTCATTCCTGCAAAAATAGATATGGAGAATGATTTACGATATACTTATGATTGGATGAAATGGGACCAACAGTTTGATCCATTTCTCGTTATTCATGAAGTTTCTACTCAAACAAGAACCCCATTTAAGGATCGAAGTTAATTAAATCGGTGAGAAGATTGAAGAATGACAGTTTTATAATATGTTTCTTGGGGATAAATTTGCTTTAGAGAATACTAGTAGTACATGATCAAGGGCTTAAATCTTCTAAAACCCAGAAGCTAGCTCTCATGTCAGAATCTCAGCTAAAAAAGAAAGAAAAAGAAAAGGCATTAGGAGTACTAATTGCCATGGACATGAACTAAAGGGCAGTCATAATTAGAGAGAAGAGAGAATTAATGGTGTTTAGGTTTGTGATTCCTAGGACCATAGTAATCTTCATGAATGCTTGGTAACCAGTGATGTGACGATTTCTTGGAAACTGATTTAGAAACTCTTTCCTCCATGGTACCTGTACATTGCCCTTCTTTGCAGAGAATGGCTTCTCCCAGTACACCACCATCATTACTTTTTTCTTTCGAAGGACTCTTCTCCGCCTGCACATTAATTACTTTCCATCAGAACTGAAGGTAAATTAAAAATAAGTAAAAATATTCATTTGAATACATCACAATGGATGATCAAGATGCTGAACATGCAACCCACCTGGACCTTTTGAGCTCCAACTTGCTTGAATCCTTTTTCTAAACGAATCCCTGCAAAAGATTAATAACAACAGATGTTAAAACCTGATGATATAAAATGCAAAAATAAGACTCTTTGCCAACTTGAAATGATCGATATTCTTAGCACATATATACCTTGAGCCTGTTGAAGGAGAAAGGACAAAAGCAGAAGAGAAACTACTACAGAAAGCCTCATTTGGAGAAAAGATTTCAAACAAGAGATTAGAGCGAGGGAAGGGGAAGGATATGATCGGTTTTGGTACTTTCAAGTCAGATATAGAAGAAGAGACAGAACTAATGTGGGTTTTCCTTAATGTTTGCTTGTAATTCTTTGCAGAACTTTTGAGTGGATACTGTGAATGAGTGTTAGATGTATATATAGAGACAAAGCTTTTGAATTGTTCTGCCACTTCCTTTTGTTTTTTCTTTGGCGATATTTGGACTGCGGTTTTACCGTACTTTTCTAATTTTTTATTTTTTATTTAAAAATTTATACTTTTAGTGTTTTTTAATTATTTTGATGTGTTTAATTATATTGAAATAAAAATATATATTATTTTAATACATTTATAAACAAATAAATATTTAAAAAATCATGAATAGCAAAAATCTTTAAGAGTAAAGTGCAGCTATTTATCAAAGGAAATGACTAATCACTTACTCATTAGGGCAACCTACTATCTTAATTCAGCAAGGAAAAAGCGAAGGCTTGTGGGACTAGCTTGGTTTAACTACGAGTAGATGGGGTTAATTTAAAAGCCTATGGGGTTAGATTTGTAATTTCAGAAGACGGCTTCTCCATTTTTTCCTCTTGTCACTTTCAACCCTTTTTTCTTTTTCTTCCCATTGAAAGTGTTAAGAGTTGTTTAGCATCTTATATTTCTTGTATACTTAAATGTATTTTTTTTCCATGTCATTCATTAAATAAATCTTAAAAGCATGTTTGTTCCAAAAATAAGGTTAAATTCGAGAAGAATGGAACTTGAAGATTGGTCTAATGGTTAGGGTACAATACACTATCTCTTTAGCTATGAAATTCAAATCTTATGTCAAATCACGAGAAATAAAATTTCATAAATTGTCTAATTTCCTTGTAAACAACTTACCTTTTCTTGTCAAAATAATTTCATTTTTTTAATATATATATATTACGAGTGGGGTTATGGAATTCAATGTAAAGAGACACGAGGAGTCACTTTCTTTTGTCACATTTCACTGTATTTTTGTAAACCACGCGTGCTTGATGCTGCTGTTGTTCTATATGTATATTAGATTGTGATATTGCAAGATTTTTTCATTTCTTCTTCTGTGTAATGGTATCTCCTAGGATATTTGGATTGCTATAAACATGAGGAACTAAATTGGAATAGCTCATCCTTAATTCATCGTTTGATATTATAAGTAAGAAACTTCAATAATAAATTCTTCTATACAGATTTAAATCTATTAATAAATTAGAATACATTCTATTTTGAAGTAACTGATATTTTAAATTATTTTTATTTTGTTTTTCTTGTTGTTTTTTATTAGATTTGGTTTGATTTATATTCTTTGAAACTTCTTTTTTTTTTCACATGGCCATTTATTTAATGACACCAGAACTTCAATAATACATTGTTTTTTTTTTTTTAAAAAAAAAGGTGATATTGCAAACAAGTGCTCAAAAGAAATGTAACTTTTAGAAACTAGTTAAAAGTAGGTAAACTAGCACAGCTAGACTTCTTTTTTGTGCATTTCTGGACCTGCCCCCTACTCCTTTACTGTAGAATGAGGATATCTTGAGAATTCTCTTTCAAATTTTGTCTCATCGAGCACAACTTGTTCTTCCCAAATGCACGCTACCACTCCATTACATGAGTAATTTTTGTCCCATTGTGTTTCAGGTCTCGTTATTTCGGATAAGACTAAGAATTGGATTGGCAATTTGGTAGCACTACTATCACCATCATTTGCATGCATATATCTTCTAGATCTTAGCCACTAAGCCCTATATCCCCATAGACGATTGATCAGATCATCATATGGCTAGAGCCATAGGTAGCTAGTTTCCCTCTTGAGTGATTGATCCATATCAGATTGCTAATTATATTTAACGCATGCTGGCTTTCGATGATAGGATGATAATTGTAAATGACATGGCTGATTTTGAAAGAGATGGGACGTCTTGATGAATCTATTCTGTATGCATGAATTTTGTAGTCATTTTTTTTTTGTTCTTTGAAAACTCTCACCAGCGTTAGAAATCTTTAGTTGACCTCCCTTCAAGGATCGTGATTTCAGTAGTCACGGGATTCTAGTTATTCTGTTTTTTTTTATTCTCTTATAAATTATGAAAATATAAATATTTTTTTCAATAAAATAC
>Ga0307515_10025769_pt1 | contig 10153 bp, 6 predicted proteins | sample 17_EM_MG_FD_194513 | JGI IMG/M metagenome (GOLD analysis project Ga0307515, IMG submission 194513) | Populus trichocarpa ectomycorrhiza microbial communities from riparian zone in the Pacific Northwest, United States - 17_EM | ecosystem: Host-associated > Plants > Roots > Unclassified | place...
TCCCGCCATCCTTTCCGAAGACAAAACGCAGGAATCCAATGAAGTCAAACCACCTGATCGCCGCCCTGTTGCTCGCTGCATCCCTGGCACGCCCCGCCAACGCAGACACGTTCGCAAAACTGAACGAAGCGCTTCCGTCCACGGTCGACGTCACCGGCACCTACCCGGTATTCGACTTCGACACGGATGGTTGCCTGCCGAGCGCCGGCATCAGCCGTGCAGGGGCCCAGAACGGCGGGCTGAACCCCTCGGGCAGCATCACGGGTGGCTGCCGCGCCAACGGCTTCCTGGACACGTCCAACACCCTGCATCGCCACGCCTGCATCAACAGCGGCGGCAACACCTATTGCGGCCACTTCTACGCGCTGTACTTCCTCAAGGACCAGGTCACCGCGCTGGGCGGCGGCCACCGCCACGACTGGGAGCACGCTGCCGTGTGGACCACCAACGGCGTGGTCACCCATGGCGGCTACAGCGCGCACGGCGACCTCATCAACAAGCCCGTGGCCGAGTTGCCGATGCAGTACGGCCACCTGAAGATCGTGTATCACAAGGACGGCGCATCGACCCACGCGATGCGCTTCGCCCAGAGCGGTGAAACCGCCGAGAACGCCTATGGCCAGTTCGTCACGCCCTCCATCGTCAGCTGGTATGAGCTCAAGGGTGACGGCATCACCAACGAGGCCATGCGCAACAAGCTGAACGCCTTCGACTATGGCTCGGCCACCATCCCGCTCAGAGACAACAACTTCCTGACCAATCTGAACAAGTACAAGCCGGCGAGCTACCCCACGTTCACGCAGGCCAGCCTGGAGGCGGCGCAACCTTGAGAGGCACGCGCCTTCGTGACGGATCGATGCGGGCTTGCCTGATCGCCAAGGAGGTAGGCATCGAGCTCGAGTGCCGCGCGTCGTTAGCGGGCCGCGCTAAGGGGCTCGGCTACTGCGCCTGCAGGCGCTGAAGCAAGTCCAGCGTGGGATAGCCGTCCGCGGGCAGGCCGATGCTGCGCTGGTAGCGGCGCACGCCGTCGCGCGTGGCGGGGCCCATCATCCCGTCGGGGGTGCCGCTCGGGAAGCCGCGTTGGTTCAGCGCCGTCTGCATCGCCAGCAGCTGGCTGCGCGTGAGTGCGGGCAGGTCACGCGGCCAGGCGGCCTGCACACCGGGGCCGCCAGCGAGGCGTTGCGCGAGCAGGCCTACCGCGAGCGCGTAGCTGTTCGAGTTGTTGTAGCGCAGGATGGCGCGAAAGTTCGGGCCAACGAGGAAGGCCGGTCCGCGCGCGCCAGCAGGAAGCAGCACCGAGGCGTCGGCCAACTCCGGCAGCGGCGCACCGTCGACGGTCTGCACGCCTTCAGTTGCCCACTGGGCGCTGGACTGCCGCAGCTCGGCGTCGGCACGGCCGACATCGAACTCTGGCGGCAACCGAACCTCGACGCCCCAGGGCTGGTTCGCTTGCCAGCCCGAGTGCGCGAGGAAGTTCGCCGTCGAGGCCATGACGTCGGCCATGCTGTCCCAGATATCGCGCCGGCCGTCGCCGTCGGCGTCGACGGCGTGGGCCAGATAGACCGAAGGCAGGAACTGCGTCTGGCCCATGGCGCCTGCCCACGAACCAATCATGCGGGCGCGGGCGATGTCGCCGTTCTGCAGGATCTTCAACGCGGCGAGCAGCTGGCCGCGTGCCCATTCTTCACGCCTGCCCTCGAAGCCCAGCGTTGCCAGTGCATCGATGACCGGCACATTGCCGTAGTTGCTGCCGAAGTTGCTCTCGACGCCCCAGATCGCCACCACGACGCTCGGCGGAACGCCGTAACGCGACGCCGCCGCGTCAGTTTCATTGCGAAGCTGCAGCAGCTTGTCCTGGCCCTGCGTGACGCGTTGGGCCGTCACGGCGCTGTCGAGGTAGTCCCACACCGAGCGGGTGAACTCGGGTTGCGCACGGTCCAGTTCGACGATGCGCTGCAGGTAGCGCGCCTCGTCGAATGCGGTGCGCAGCGTCTGCTCGTCGATGCCGGCGGCAAGGGCCGTGGTGCGAAAGGCCGCGACCCAGCGTTCGAAGCCTTGCTGGGGTGTCACGTCACTGGCCGCAGCTTCTGGTGCAGCGCTCGTGGCCGATGTGGTCGTTGGCTCTGGCAGTGCCGCAGGCGCAGAGGCGCAGCTCGACAAAGCCGCAAGCGCCAACATTGCGGAAGCCAACCCAGTGAGGCGCAGAACTGAAAAGGTGGAATCGTGCATCCGGCTGATTTTGATCGAACGGATCGTCACCGCAGCCTTCCAACCCCTCCACTCACATCTGCGGCGGCGGCGCCGGATTGCGCGATGGGTACTCGGCTATCTGCAGCTGCGCATCCGCGCCTTGGGTGCGGCCGGCTCGCACCACGAGGTTGATTCCATCGGTGGCCGATGACTTGCCCCGCTCGAAGAGGTTCATGGTCGAGCGGCGCCAGGTGGAAGGCTCGTTCATCAGCTGGTCGCGATCGGCCTTCACCGCCTGGGCCATCGTGTCATTGCCGGTGGTTTCGGCCACGTCCTTCAGCATGTAGAGCGTCTCGAAGTGGCCGGCCGCCTGCGGCATCATCGTGTCGTGGATGTTGTAGTGCGCGAAGTTGCTGCCCTGCAGCGCCTGCGCCTGTGCGACGAAGCGGTCCAGGTCCTGGTGTGCGAGATCGCGGCCCTGCGTCTGCTTCTGCTCTTCGGTCCAGCCGGCCAGCGTCTCGAGGTAACGCTGCACCCACTGCTCGCGATTGAGTTCCACCTCGGCCACCAGCGGTTGGGGCGTGTTGTAGAAGCGGTCGTGGTCGGCGTCGATGGTGCCAACGAAGTCCAGCACCGTGACCGAGAGCTTCTCGTAGTCCTGCCCGAATTCGCGTGTGCCGGAGAGGAGCATCGGCCCCTTCACGCCCGTGATTCCGGTGGACTCGGCCGGCGCTGCCGCCGGCGCGGGAGACGGTGCCGATGCCGATGCCGATGCCGATGCCGATGCCGCGGGTGCTGGTGCTTGCGCTGCGTGCGGTGCACGCGGGTAGTTGTTCGGGTCGCCGATGTTGGCGGTGAGGCTGGCCGAGGCGCGGAACTTGTGATGCGCGGTCGAGACCTGCTCGTTGAGCACCCGCACGCTGCCCGAGTGGTCTGCGTACAGCTGCTTCTGGCGCTCGGTCGACAGCAGCACCGACGCGTTGGGGCCGAAGGTGGTGTTGCGCTGCCCCGGGTCCGGATCGCCCACGCTGAGGCCGGCCGATGCGGACACTTCCAGCACGCTGCTCGAGGTGTCTTGCGTCATGTCGGAAATGATCAGCTTCTCGTGGCGTGCGAGCAGGGCCGATACGGCGTCGCCGAAGGGCCGGCCGCTCTCGTCGTGCAGGGTCTCCCACTGGGCGAGGTCGCGCACGACGGCCTTCATGTTCTCGATCATCTCCGGCAGGCGGCCCGCTTCGCGGCGGATGCGCAAGGTGGCACCTTCGACGTGCGCGCTGCTGAGCCCACCCTTCACGCCGCCGGTCAGCCGCAGCCCCAGCACGTCTTCGGCGAGCTTGAAGCTCGGCCCCGCACTCACGCCGAGTTCACCGCCGGCCTGGCGGATCGAACCGGCCGTGATCTGCAGGCCCTGCATCGGATGGAAGATGTCGATGAACGCCTCGCGCCGCACCTGGGCGCTGGCCACGGGCGTGATGAGCGGGTGGCCCAGCGCGGGCTCCGAGATCGACATGTTCGGCAGCAGCCCCAGGCCGGCGACAGCACCGTCGGTGGCACGCAGGCGGGTGCGCAGATCCCAGGTGTCGAGCTTGGCGCACATGTCGTCGACGAAGCGCTGCCGGCCGGCCGATGCAGGCGATTGCAACTTCTCGGCAGCGGCCAGGTGCTCCGCGGCACCAGCCGCCAACGCGGCCGTCTGCACCTCGTTTCGCGTCGCGGGCTGGGCATGGCTCGCAGAGATCCCTTGCAGCATCGAGGCCGAGCGCTGCGCCATCGCCAACAGCGGCCCGGCCATCGGCATGTGCACCCTCTGGCCCTGCAAGGCCTCGAGGGCGTGTGCCTGCATCTTCGCCATCTCTTCGCCCGTGGGCGTGTACGTCGGCAGGAGTTCGGGCCGTACACGCATGAAGGCGCCGAGCGCCTGGGCCACGGCGGCTTCGGGCGAGGGCGATTCGCGCCGCGCGAATGCCTGGTTGATGGCTTGCCCGCCGGCCTGTTCGAGCGCCTGCGCAGCGGCATTCATGTGCTCGCGCACCTGCACCGACGGCGTCCGCACGCCGACGGAGGCACCCACCGTGTCGAGCCGCTCCAGCACGCTGGCGCGCAGCGGTGTCTTCTTGCCCAGCGGGTTGTAGGTCGGCAGGTCGAGTTCCTGCGGCCGGCGCGCCTGGCCCTGCTCGATGTCTGTGGCGGGCGCCGTGCCGAAGCCCAGCATCTGCTGCACCCGGTCCGTCAGGCTCAACTCGGGCGCCTGGGCACGATCGACCCACTGCGTGACCATCTTGGTCAAGCGCTTGTTGACGCGCCCGTAGTGCGAGTCCGGCGCGTTGGAGACGAAACCCATGCGCACCGCACGCAGTGCCGCCAGGTCGCGCTGGCGGGTGACTGCATCAGGGCCCAAGTCGACGCTCGCCACGGCCGCACGCTTCGCGCGTTCGAGCCAGGTGCGCACCGGCTCGACTGGCTCCTGCCCCAGCGCCTGGCCTGCACTGGTGGCAAGCCGGGTGCGGTCGGTTGGATGCTTGGACAACTCCTGCTGCAGCGCCTGGTCGGCACGCCAGAAAGCACGAACGTCGACGGCCTGGGGAGTCACCTCGGCAACGGTGGCCTTGTCGCGTGTCGCGAGGATCAACACTTCGGTACCGCGATGCACCCCGCTCATCATGCGGAACAGCGCTTTCGCATCCGACTCGGCTTGGGCGGCGCCGGATGTGCCGGCTTCGTTCACGGCCGGTGCCATCCACTTCGACGTGGGCGAGACCATCAGCGCCTGCAGCGCGTCGGTGGCTCGGGCGGTGTCGCCCCCGGTCACGTGCGCCAGCATGCGCGAGGCGGCCTCCACCATCGAGGAGCGAGACATCGCCTCTTTCAAGGGCTGGTCGGGCAGTCGGTCTGCCAGCAGCTGAAGCTGCGTGCTGAGCGCAGGCACCGGACCGGTGGCCATGAAGCCGGGCGGGTGCGCCACCATCAGCGTCAGCAGACGCTTCTCGCCCGCGTTCAATGCCGCGTCGTGATGCGCCTGGATCTTCAGCGCGCCTTCGGCGGCCGCCCGGACCACCGGCAGCTGGCGATTCACCTCGTCCAGGCTGGCCTGGTCGCGGGGGTGCGCGCCGGCGCGTTCGAGTTCACCAACCGAGAAGTCCAACCGCACGCGCGTGGCGGTGTGCATGCGTGCCGCGGCACCCAGGTTGCGCAGGTGTGAAGCCGACAAGGCCGCATCGAGTTCTGCGGCTGCGGCACGCAACTCGGTGTGCGACTGCGCGCCGGGCGAGGCGCGGTGTGCGCGCACGGCGGCGTCGAAGCCGTTCTTCGCGCCATTCAGGCGCTCGGCGAAGCCCGCGTCCACAGGGGCCTGAACCACCTCGTCCGCGCGGCTGTGATTGATGGGATGCATGCCACCCGGCGGCTGCGCCGCCCCCAATAGCACCTTCACACCGCTCGTTTCACCGGTTAAAAAGCTTGGTAGCGGCGCCGGAAACGCCGAGGGCATTAGCCCCGCCGGCGAATGCGCAGCGACGCGGCGACGCAGCTGCGAGCCGCCCGGCCTATCCATGTTCGACGGCGCATCAGCCGTTGCACGCCCCGACACCTTCAGCACCTCGGCCACATCGGGCTCGCGGCGACTGCGTGAGCGCAAGGGGTGGTCTGAATCGCCCAGCACGGCCGGAGCCGCAGGGCGTTCAGGGTGTTCACGCGTGCGCTCCGTGCCTGGCAGGACGAGCGTGGCGCTCAGAGGGCGTGCATTGAGCCATTCAGGCATGGCGGCGTTCTCGGTTCATGGCGCAACGGTAGAGAGCTGCCCTGAACCAACGCCGTGGGCATGCGAAAGCGCGAGGCCGATTGCGAAGCCGTCAAGGCCCGCACCGATTGACGCCGCTCGATTGCCCGCTGGCCATCAGCCCCGCGTCACCTGGCGAAGGGGCTCCGACGCCGCGACGGGCGGCCCTGTGCCGCATAGTCCGCCGGGCGGAAGGTCTGCCGCTGGCTCAGCAAGGGGTCGCCATCGATGCGCTCGGCCAGGCTGTCAAGGTCGGCCTGCGTGACACCGCACGCTGCGAAGTGCTCGCGCCACCCGTCAACCACTTTGATGACACGCACGACATCGGCCGCGGCCTGCTCCGGCGTGTAGCCGAACAGCTCGCATTGCGACATGGCGTTGGAAAGCGTGGAGTCCCGCTGATCGGTGCCGACGATGAACTCCTGGTATCCCTGGCCCGAGTTCGTGGGCAGCACGTCGTACGCCGGCGCCAGCCGGTACCTGCCCTGCCGCGTCGGCGCCACCACCCTCAGCGCGTGGTTCTTCTCGTGGTCGTCGGTGTTGTCGATGAGGATGTTGAACACCATGCGGCGAAAGAGCTCCTGCATGTCGAGCAGGTTCTGGTCGCCTTCCGCCACGCCGGTGCGGCGCAGCAGTTGCGCGAGATTCGGGTAGCCGAACTCGGGCTCTCGTCCCTCGACCGTTTCGGCGCGCAACGCGGTGCCGGCCGAAATGCAGTGAAGGCGCATGGCGCCCTCGCGGTCGTAGCGGCGCACTGCCAGCGCATTCTCGCCAGCGAGCGGCACCATGCGGGTCTCGGCCACGGTGATGCCTGCCAGCCTGGCCAGCGTCATCGAGGCGTGCTCGATGAGCGGCACGTCGACGGGCTCGTTGTTGAAGAACTTGATGACCCACTGCTCGCCGCCGATGTCGATGAGCGCCTTGGGCTTGGCGCCGCCGAAGCTGCCGCCGGCCGCCAGCAGCTTGCGTTCGGTGTCGGTGACCGGCTCCTTGGCGCTGACCTTGTGGACGATCTCGCTCAGCGGCTGGGCCTGCTCCAGTCGCGGCAGCGGGCTCTTGGCGCGCGGCACGTAGGCATCGGCCGACGTCGACACGCCGAGCGCACCGAAGCGGTCGTCGCCCGCGTAGAAGAGATATTCCATGATCGACAGCCGCGCCGGCTTGTCGATGTACTGGATGACGCGCTCGCCCCAGCGGTCCGGGCGCGCATCGTCCACCGCGCCGACGGCCATGTTCTTCCAGCGCGGCAAATGCTCGATGTCGACCAGGAACAGGTCTTCGCTCAGCGGGAACCCACTGGCCAGCCACGCGCTGCCGTACCGAAGAGAGACGCCTTTGCCGGCGTCGACGAGGCGCAGCTGGCCCACGTAGCGCGGCGCAGCCGGGTCGGCCAGGAACCACAGGTACAGCTCGTCGTATTTCATTGGCCGGGTGTCCTCGATGGGTCGTCTTGCTGGCGCTTCGATGCTCTCTTCAACTTGGCTTGTGTCGTGGCGCGCGCCCGCTCTTTGCCGAGCGTTTCGGCTTGCCGTACGTCAAGCTCCAGCGCACCACGGTCTTCCTTGGGCGAGGCCAGCGTGGCGAGCGTCGCGTCACGCCCGATCAGCCACAGCGCGGTGGCAAGAACGCCGAGACTCACGCTGGGTTCGCCTGCTTCCAGGCGCAGGAGCGTCGGCACGCTCACTCCCATGCGCTTCGCCCAGGTCTTGAGAGATTCCTTGCGCCGAAGGCGCGCCACCGCCAGATCGGCCCCGAGCTGCTCCAGCGCGGCGACCGTCGATGGCGGCATTTGGGACAGAGCGGTTGATGCCTTTGACATAACATATAGTTTATCGATAGTCATATTTTCAGTCAACTATATGTTACTTATCCTGCGTGTACGATGCCACCCAGAGCCAGGAAGAAGAAGTTCCGCAACCACCGGTTTGACTTTCCCACTCGACCGCCGGAACCTTTCTGGCTTACCGCCTCCCTGACGCAGCGGGTGCATGAAAACGCATGAAAACAAGTCCTCACCAGAAAGGCAGTCCATGAACCGAACCACACGCATCGCTCTCGCGGCCGCGCTCCTGGCCATCCTCATTGGCTTGCTCCTGTTGTGGCGCCAGAAGGCCGAGATCCTGCCGATCCTGGGAACACCGCCGGTTGCTTCGCCCGAGCCCGAGGTGGCGGCGGCACCGCCATCCGCTCCAGCCGCTGAGCCTGCACCGCTGCCGGAACCCGCTCCCACCGAAACGCCGCTCGCCACCGAAAGCATCGGTGACGCGCTCACGAAGCTGTTCGGCCAGAAAGCTGCGCTGTCGCTGTTGCAGCTCGATGACTTCCAGCACCGCTTCGCCGCGACGACGGACAACCTCAGCCACCAGGGTGCCACCTCGAAGCTGTGGCCGGTGAACCCGACGCCCGGCCGCTTCACGGTGATCCAGCGCGACGGCCGCAGCTTCATCAGCCCGGACAACGAGCTGCGCTATGTGCCATTGGTGGTGATGGCCGAACAGGTCAACATCGAACACGCGGCCGACCTCTACGTGCAACTGCTGCCGGTGCTGCAGTCGGCTTACGAACAGCTCGGCTTTCCGAACCAGCGTTTCCACACGCGGCTGATGACGACGATCAACCACCTGCTGGCCGCGCCCGACGTGTCGAAGCCGATCGAGGTGCAGCTCACCGAAGTGAAAGGCTCCGTGCCGTCGACACGCCCGTGGGTGCGCTATGAATACGTCGACCCGGCACTCGAACAGGCGAGCGCCGGCCAGAAAATTCTGCTGCGCGTCGGCGCGGTGAACCATCGGCGGCTGAATGCGGTGCTGGTCAACTTTCGCAAGGCAGTGAACGCCCGCGTAGCCCCACGCTGAGACGCCTTCGCCCGCAGTGCAAACGCCCCGCTGGTACGGGACGTGCTTCCTGTCATCGCCTGATCACCCTCCCTCGGAGAGCCCCACGCGATGCGCCCTGCCCGTTCGTTCCTGTTGAACCTTTGGTCTGTCTGCGCGGCATTCGCGCTCGTCTCGCCAGCCGTACAGGCGCAAGAGAAAACACTGCGCATCGCGATGACCGCGGCCGACATCCCTCGCACACTCGGCCAACCCGACCAGGGCTTCGAAGGCAACCGCTTCACCGGCATCCCGATCTACGACGCGTTGACGCAGTGGGATCTTTCCAAGGCCGACGCACCGAGCGTGCTGATCCCGGGCCTGTCCACCTCGTGGGCCGTCGATGCAAAAGACAAGACCAAGTGGGTCTTCAAGCTGCGCCCCGCCGTGAAGTTCCATGATGGCTCGGCCTTCAATGCCGACGCCGTCGTGTGGAACGTGCAGAAGGTGCTCGACAAGGAAGCGCCCCACTTCGATGCGAGCCAGGTCGGTGTCACCGCCTCGCGCATGCCCACGCTGCGCTCGGCCCGCAAGATCGATGAGCTGACGGTAGAGCTGACGACGAGCGAGCCCGACGCCTTCTTGCCGATCAACCTCACCAACCTCTTCATGGCCTCGCCCACGCAGTGGGCCGCCAAGCTGCAGGCCGTGCCGGCCAGCGTGACGGTGCCGGCCGAACGCGCCAAGGCCGCGTGGACGGCCTTCGCCGCCGACCCCTCGGGCTCAGGGCCATTCAAGGTCACACGCTTCCTCGCTCGCGAGCGCCTCGAGCTGGCCGCCAACAAGACCTACTGGGACGCCAAGCGCGTGCCCAAGATCGACAAGGTCGTGCTGCTGCCCATGCCCGAAGCCAATGCCCGCACCGCTGCACTGCTCGGCGGCCAGGTCGACTGGATCGAAGCGCCCTCGCCCGACGCCGTGCCGCAGATCACGCAGCGCGGCTTCAAGATCTACACCAACGCGCAGCCGCACGTGTGGCCGTGGCAGCTCTCATTCGTCGACGGCTCGCCCTGGCTCGACAAACGCGTGCGCCAGGCGGCCAACCTGTGCATCGACCGCGGCGGCATGAAGCAGTTGCTGGGCGGCATGATGGCCGAGCCCAAGGGCACCGTGCCACCCGGCCACCCGTGGTGGGGCAACCCGAAGTTCGACATCCGCTATGACGTGAAGGCCGCGCAGGCGCTGATGGCGCAGGCCGGCTTCTCGGCGGCCAAGCCGCTCAAGGTCAAGGTGCAGATCTCGGCCTCGGGCTCGGGGCAGATGCAGCCGCTGCCGATGAACGAGTTCGCGCAGCAGTCGCTCAAGCAGTGCTTCT
>Ga0307515_10025770_pt1 | contig 10152 bp, 6 predicted proteins | sample 17_EM_MG_FD_194513 | JGI IMG/M metagenome (GOLD analysis project Ga0307515, IMG submission 194513) | Populus trichocarpa ectomycorrhiza microbial communities from riparian zone in the Pacific Northwest, United States - 17_EM | ecosystem: Host-associated > Plants > Roots > Unclassified | place...
AAAACGCCTGTTGAGTCCATGTTATTATATGTCTCTCCTTGTTTGATTCTTCCTCGAGATTTCCACATGCATTCTTCTTCGACTTGCTTGTCGCTTGAATTCTTACTCGACCACTCTCTCTTTTGACCGCTCGATTTGTTTATGTTTATGTTTATGGTAGTGTGTCTCTCAGCTATGCTCTTCGAGATCAAATTGAATTTTCAATTCCTTTTAAAAATGATTTTGAAACGAAAAAACAAAAGGGGTTTATCGATCGGAGTTTATCTCCCAATGCTCCGTGCGTTGTCAAACAAATTTTAGGCATATTCTTGGAGCTTCTCTGTGTCTACCTTTCTGCCTGCTCTGTTTCCTCATGTGATGTACAGTTCCTGGTGGAAAAATCTATTTCCCATCGAACACAAATCCATTTCTAGCCTTCGAAATGAAAGTAAGAGGAGGAAATTAAAGTATTGTGTATTAATATTATAAGCAACGGAAACACATTATTGATAGGGATTGCAAGTACTAATAGAATACACCTTTCACCATAAAAGTGCCACCAAAGCTAGCACAGTACTATGATCACAGCATTACAAAAAGAAATTATTGAAACCCCAGCATCAATTATTTGAAGTGGATATCCTGGAAACAAGTTACTTGGGGTAAACATGAGCTGGAAGACGAGGCTCGGCGACAGCAACAAGGGGGTATTTCTTCGGTGTGGAGAGCCCAAAGATTTCCTCCATGCTCAACTCCTCCTTCCTCACGCCATCAGGTAATCTCCATTTAAATCCATGAAGAAGATTTGACAAAGTTGCTTGAATCACCTTTAGTCCTAAAGGATATCCAGGACACATCCTCCTTCCAGCTCCAAATGGCAGTAGCTCATAATCGTGACCTCTAACATCAATAGAATTACCAATGAATCTCTCAGGGCAAAATTCATCAGGCTTGTCCCAGACCTTGGGATCTCTTCCTATGGTCCATACATTAACAAGGACACGAGAGCCTTTTTTAATGTCGTAACCATTAACGTTGATATCCTCTCGTGCTTCTCTAGGGACTAACATTGGTGCCACAGGGTGCAAACGCATAACCTCCTTGGCAATGGCATATATATATGGCAAATTAACCATGTCTTTCTCTTCCACCCATCTTTCTCTTCCAATTACCCTATCTAGCTCTTCGGATGCTTTCTCAAAAACCTCTGGCTTTCTCAAGATTTCTGAGATTGCCCATTCCACGGTCACTGCAGAGCTCTCAGTTCCACCAGCAATCAAGTCCTGAGAATTAATGAATTTTATATTGTTAATGGTTGTTAAAATTGCTGTGGTCCATCGTTATCATCAAGAAAGTGACCAAAGATAGATAGATACTAGTGCAAGTGAGGAATTTTTCCCTCTTCGTTGTACTAACCTAAGCATTGTAGGGTCAATCAACGTAATTAAAGACCAACAGTTAGAAAACAAACGCTGTACCTGTGAAAATGCCTTGACACCATGTCTTTCAAGCTTGACCTCAAGATTAGGATCAGAAGCAAGCTGCAAAAGGACGTCGACCATATCCTTGGGCTCCCAATTCTCGTCTTCTGTCTTTCTCCTACTTTCGTGCTCATCCAACACATGCTCCATAAACTTGTCAAACTTCTTGGACAAAACCTTCATTCTCTTAATGTACCCTTGCAAATCCAAGAAAGCAATCCAAGGGATTGAGTCCCCGATATCCAACACCCCATTAAGCAAGAACAACTCATCAAGCATTTCCTTGAACTCCTCTGGTGTCACTATCTCCTTCTCATTTTCAGAACTCTTAACAGTGTACTTTTTTCCTAACACCATGCGGCTAATTACATTAAGACTCACATCTGTAAGGTGATCTTTTAGATTAATAGGCCTGCCACTTGATTTGTGAAGAGTTTTAAGGAGTGCTTTCAACTCCTCTACACGAATGTACTCGTATGACTCAAGGCGCTTAGCACTAAAAAGTTCCATTAAGCACATTTTACGCGCTTGACGCCAATAAGGTCCATACGGAGACCATGTAATATCTGAGTAATTATAGGTGGTGTATTTGCCTGCAGCTGTTTTGGGGCGGCCAGAGAAGATAACATCATGGGTTTTGAGGATGGTTTTTGCCATTTCAACGGAAGAGCCAACAACAACTGGGAATGATCCAAACTGGACTTGCATAATGGGGCCATATTTTTGGGAGAGGGCATGGAGGGAACGGTGTGGGAGTTCGCCTATGAGATTGAGGTTTCCAATTATTGGCCCGGGTTTTGGGCCAGGTGGAAGTTTGAGTTTGCGGCGGCGGAGACGGCTGGCTAGCAGGATAAGGGATACAGTGGCGAGCCATGCAAAGGCATAGGACACCCAAGTCTCCATTTTGCTTGTTTGGGGCTTGCTTGTGGTGGATGTAAAGAAAGATTTGGCGGTGATACAAGTAGCAGGGGGTTACAGTTATTTATAGCAGAGAAAAGCAGAGCATGTGTCTTCTGAGATTCTGAGTTTTTTCTTGTTGACTGGTTAGGTGGCACTGCTGCTGTCCCTATTGCCCAGTACGACAAGCTTAGAGTTGGTAAGCGAATGGTAGAAAATCATGTGGGCCCATTTTCAAGCAACTGTTGACCCCACAAGCTTCGTTATGGAGTTAATAAATGATCTTTATTAATCATCAGACCAACCTATTGAAGTTACTAATATTCTTGTTGATTATGTATACTACTTGAATATATCTATTAAGTTGATTACTCATATTTGATTTTAAAATCTAAATACTGATTTTTTAAAAGTAAACAAAAGCGTAGAAAATGAAGCTTCTCTCAAAAAGGGAAGAAGACTCGAGCATTTACTATTAACTTTAGAATAAGAAAATGTTTTGAAATCGACTTGATTCAACGCAGGCGGCCGCTGGCTGAATAATCTCCGATTGAGAGTATCTTTCGTGGAAGTGAGGAAATCAGTGTCAGGCGTGACATGAAAGTGAGTATTTTAACAATATATGGTTGTTGGGGAAAGTTCCTTTCATTTTCTTTCCGAACATCAGTCATTTTCAACCACTCCTCCAAGTTTATGTTCATACTTGCTCTGTAAAATGGACTAAAGGGTTAGAGGTTCCAACTCGACAGACCTCCTAATTATAAAACTTGATCTGGTAATTAATCTGGTAAAATAATCGAATTATAAATTTAATACATCAACTCGGATTAATTTAGATAAAAAATCAAGATACACATTAATATGATATGATTGTTTTGATATAAAACATTACATTAATATATATACTAGTATAATTAACAAAAAAAAAAATCACATTAACATATATGATTGGGGCACAACATAAAATAGATCTACCTTTAGCGAAAAAAAAATATTTTCTTTGAAGTAGTTTGATATTAAATCAGTGATTGTTTTTTAAAGTGTTTTTTATTTAAAAATATATTAAAATAATTTTTAAAATTTATTTTTGATACCAGCTTATTAAAACAATTAAAAACATAAAAAATTATTTTTTTTAAATAAACAAAAAGATTAACGGAATCTTTAACAAATATAAATAATTCATGTTGCTCTGGGTCCGGTGGTTGCGGGGCCTGCCCAACTTTTTGATGAAAAGGAGTTCACGAAGCGTGGAAAGCTGATTCGGAGACCAAAACCAAACCGAAAACACGAGGCTGCAGATATGAGAACAGGATACAAATACTTACTTCTGTCAATTCTTGAAAATTATTTTTAAAATGACGTGAATAATATCTATTTTTCGACATGGATATTGAATGCGTTGGTAATTAGATTCAGAAAACAAATTAATATATATTTTTTTTTAGTTTTGAGTGTCCGGGCCAGCTAGCACGCATCTCAACTAATTCCACGGGTCCTGAAATTAACATAAATTAATATATTTAATTAAATATGTAGGTGCTACGGCATGTCCATATATTATATATCAAGATTCTGGACAAAAGACGTCCTGTAGCTTTTCTTTCATGAGGATGATGCCAAATCCGCAGTGGTTCAGTTTGCACAGTATTCAATGTGATTTAAAACCAGTTTGCACAGTATTCAATGTGATTTAAAACCAGTTTGCACAGTATTCAATGTGATTATCTTCAATGTTGAATATAATTATTTGCATAGTTTTCAACTCTTCATTGTTTGAATTAATTATTTGAACAATTTTCAATTTAGTGGTCCTCAACCCTTTCTGATATCCCATCCACCCATTGTCCCGAGGATGCTGTCGACAGAGTTGCTGGGTTTTTTTTTTATTAATTTAATATTTTTTATAATTTTAATGTATTGATATTAAAAATAAAAAAAATTAAAAGTTATTTTAATATTTATTTTCAAGAAAGAAACCTTAATCTCTACTTTTTTTTTTATTTTTAGATTAACATTGATGTCTGGAGTAAACTTATGTGCATCTCGACTAATTTCACGGACCCTGAAGTTAACGATCATATAAGTCTCTATTTGCCCTGAGATTTGTGGGACTCGAACTGGTAACTTCTAGAAAGCAAACTAATGATCTGACCTGTTGAGCTACACCCCTCAAGATTTCTTAATCTCTAATCTTTGTATTTACAAGTCCTTGTTATCTTGAAAACAACCGACAACCCGATAATTTAGAACCATTACATCAATTGAATTGAATTTAGTTTTTATTAGGTATTGCATTTCAAATGGGATAGGTAAAATTTTTTTAAAAAAATTTAAATTTATTTTTTTTATTTTTTTAATGTTGTGATATCAAAAATATTTTTTAAAAAAATAAATTATTTTAATATATTTTAAAATTTTTTAAATAAAAAATACTTTAAAAAATAAAAACTTAATCATGAGCCCACAATTTTTATATATAAATCATGCAGAATAATAAATTCAAGAGAATCGCTCCTCTCTCTTTTCCAGTGCAATTAATTCACAGATTCCCTTTTCAAACAGATTAAGATTCTTTCTTTTTTTTTAATCAATCACACATTTCACACTCTACTAGATACTAAAATCGAGAAAAAAAATTGAATTATAATAAAAAAGAATTTTAAAAAAAAAAGAGAGAGGAAAACATGTGGCAAGGGAACACTACCTCAGAGCAGTCACACATGGTCCTGGTAATAACAAATCCCATGTCATGTGACAAAAACATCGGTTGATGGAATAAAAATTAAAAAGAGAGAAAATAACTCTACTTATCCTGATATCTTTTGAATTATGCATCTAAATTAATTAAAATTATAACTCTCTCTCTCAAAAATCTCTCGTGCTCACACCTTTATTTTATTTTAAAAAAAATATTATTTTTTAAAAAATATTTTTAATATCATTACATTAAAATAATCTAAAAATATAAAAAAAAAATTTAATAAAAAAAATTAAAAATTAAAAAAAACACAATTTACATTGCCTTTTAAAATAAACTACACTTGGTTTGTGTGCCACTACTTACCCAAGTAATGAGACCAATCGATATGATGACATTGACATAATTTTGAAAAACCCCTCCATCAAAAGAATCCAAGTCTCTCCCTTGATTTCTTTACAATAACCTTTGCCATTTTTATTTATCTCTCTTGATTCTCACACCAACATTTCCCCTTCTTTTTCTATTGCCATTGTCATGGATCACTTTTAATATGATTAATAGAGTTCTTAACTCTCTAAAAGCTAATATTTAGGTGATGTTGAAGTTGTCTAGTCATTGAGCTATCATTCCAATCATATAAGATTTCAATTTTATCCATAATTTTTTTTTTTTGAAGTTGATGGAATATCTTTATAGAGAATAGGATATCACGAGTGGGTATAACTAGATTAGTGACTTGGGCTACGCTGAAGGTCGGAATAAATTTTTTTTACCATAAAAAAATGTTCATGCGATGATAACATTTTTAAAAAAGCATGAAAATACAATAATCGGGTCATTGACTTGATTTGATCAAATAAACTTGACTAATTTAATAATATTATAAAAAATAATCAACAATATATAAACAAAACAAAATAAAAATTAGTCAAAGTCAACCTGGGTTAACCCACTACACTCGTGACTTAGCACATGAGACTAGGATAATTCTAAAGAAATGAAAGAGAAAAATTAATGAAGCTTAATCCTAATATTGAAGGATCAAATTGAGAAAAAAAATCAATTGTAAAATAAGACCTAAAAAAGAATTAAATCAACTCGGGCTAACCTTTTAAACTCATGACTCGGGTCCTAAGGTTGGGATTACCCCAAAGAAGGCAAACTCAAAAAAACTATGAACCAAATTCCCGATTAACAAAATACCGAGGGATGAAATTGAAAACAAAATTTTCAATAAAAAAGGATCTAAAACAAAACAAATAACAACCAAAAGAATAAGGAATAAATTTGACATAAAAATAAAATTTAATCAAATGTTGAGGGATGAAATTAAAAAAAAATCAATTAAGAAAATAATTCAAAACAAAACAAATAATGATCAAAAGAACGAGAATCAAATATGACAGATTGAAAACTCTGAGGATGAGATTGAAAAAAAATAATTTTATAAATTATTTCAAATGAACAAATAGTAATAAAAAAAGAGGGGTTAGATCTAAAAGGACAACAAATTGAAATGTTACTTTCAAAATTTAGAGGGTCAAACGTGGAAATTAAGGATGACAGAGAGAGAGAGATCATTGGCGCCAAACCGGAGAACTGTTGGCCACACGTGTCACCCATGAAAAAAAGAGCTGCCAAGATTATTCAAACACCGCCATGGAAGCCAATGTTTGGACATCGAGCGATGTCACATGCGTCATTCAAAGAGTGCGAATGAACTCAACACGCACCAACCAATTTTTTTAATGCATATTTTGTATTTATTAAAAGACTAAATTGCCTATAAATCAACTTGATAATAACTAAAAAAAACCAACATGAAAATGCAAAAAAGCTTCTAAAAGCAAGTTAAAGAATTTTTTTATTAAAAGTAATTTAATCAATTCACCATGCTTAAAAAAAATAAAAAATCCCTAGCCTCAAGTTAAATTCATTTTTCTTTTAAGAGTAAGTTAGTCATTTTATTATACCTTTAAAAGTTAAAAAGACCAGAATGTCTCTAATCAGTTTGGTAATGACTAATTGATCTTAGAGAAAAGACCGCATTACCCCTATAACTAGCTCATTAATTGTTTTTTGGAAGGGAAAAATAATAATTACATTGTTGTGGTGAATAGTAATGTGTGTTTAAGTGAAAAATGAATTCATCTTAACTTTCATTTTTTACTAGATCGGTGACCCGTTGTGAAAAACCGCTAAATTATAATCTGAGTAAAATAAATAAAGTACCGAATATATTAAATAAAAGGATTTCAAGTATTGTAATTGGATACAATAGAATAAAATATAACATGTTATGGTGTGAATTAAGTAAAAAGAAGAGTTGAGTGACAAAAATAGAAATGAGAAGAAATGAGGGCCAATGTGTAAATAGGTAAAAGTTAGACTATAAATGCTCCATTTTTTCTCTTTTGGCTGTGAGCTTGAAACAAAACGAGGGGGGAAGAATTGTGTGATTTTTCTACTTAAATTCTCATTGATTTCACTAATTAAAGTAAGTAATTAGAGTGATTAACTTAATTAAACATCAAGAGGGGGTGATTTTAAGGTGGTGAGTGCATTGGAGGAAGGATTTCAAGCTAGAGTTTGAAGAGGGAGAAGAAGAAAACTTGATTTTTGTTGCATTCTTTCCTTAAATCCTTATCAAAGTGAGGTAAATAACATACTCCAAATGATTAATTCCTTTAATTTTATGTTTGATGAAGGATTATGCAAAATTATGATTACGTGAAGTTGTGGATTTATGTTATAATTTATAGGAATAATGCAAATTATGTTTGAACCATGTTAGAAAGCATGAATTATGATTGAGTAGGTGTTTAATTTTAAATAAAAAAAACAAAAATTATTTTTCCCCATGTTAATTGAATATTTGGCCAAAAGATGAATAATTTAGGGGATTTGAGGTTTAATACAATTGTTTGGAAAATATGGGAAGATAAAGGTTTATAAGTGTTATTATACGAATGGAGTAAGAATTTTTCAAAGAGAAAAGAAAAATCTTCACTTCCTTCCCTAGGTTATTTTCGGCTAAATGGAGAAGAAAAATTAGAAAATGGAGTTCTAATAATATTATTGAGTAATCTTGCCAAATTAAAGACAATTGATGTTGATAGGTTAAATTAAATATGGACTTTTGTGAAAAAATAAGTAAATGTTTCAAAGGGGGGGTTTATCCTCCTTGAATTAAAAGTCAATTAAACTTAATTAAGGATGTTGTATTTAATTAAAGAATATGTAATGGGTATTAGAATTTCACCGGTTCGAATGAATGAACAATGACAAAGTAATTTTTGTTGGTACAGAGGAGGCCGCAGGATCTAATCAGCAACAATGAACCTCTTCACGCGCACAGACACCAGGTAGGTGTTCGACACTTTGGAGTAATTAATTAGTTTATGTTTTTTTTATTGTAGAAGGAATTTTATAGATTGTAAATTCTAGTGCTGATTACTGTAAAGAATGCCCTGTTGAATGGGCAAGTCTTGAAAAATTATTTCCTGGTTACTGGAAATAATGCCCTGGCAAATGGGCAAGCCTTGAAGATTATTTTCCTGGTTACTGGAAGTAATGCCCTGTTGAATGGGTAAGCCTTGAAGATTATTTCTTGGTTACTGGAAATAATGCCTTGTTGAATGGGTAAGCCTTGAAATAATGCCCTGTTGAATGGCCATGTTAAGAAAATTAATTTACGAATTAATGAGATAATCACTCGATGTAAAATAGATTAATTGTAAAACTTTGAAGTTAAATATGCTGGTTTGTGGAAGACACTTTTGATATTTTTATTTTAGTAGATTTATCTCTATGTCTAGAAGAGAATTTATGAAATTAGAAATTTCAAAAAGAAAATAAGACAATTTATTCGATGATATGAAAGTCACTTTAATGTATATGAATAGTTAGTCCTTAATTAATTATTTATTGAAATGTGGAATTTTTAATCATGTTTAATGCGATTATGTTTTTAGATACATCGCATCCTCGATCTGAAAAGTAGATGCTTGGATAAATAATTTTGTTATGTAATTAATATAATTGGAAAAACTAATATTTTGTTGTAATATACTTCCATATCTAAAAATTGTAATGTTTAGCTTATTATCTTGTGTATGATGTAATTTATAATGTTATTATTATTAAGTTGAATTATGGTTGGTTGTATATCTATTTTGAGACATATATTTAAAAAAGAAAAAGAAAAAAAAAAGAGATGATACATGTTATGAATTTATTAGCTTTTATCATAGTGTTCTATAGAAAATAGAATTGAGATATTGAAATATGCTTGAGTTTTGAAAGTTTAAATTATAAGACGAATATTGTGATTGATGTTACAGGTTGAGAAATGATTGAGTCGATAACTTGGTATCTAAATAATATAAAGGAAACTCTGCTGAAATTTCAAGAATATATATATATATATATATGGTGCCTGTAAAGATGTTTTTATTTTTTATTTTTTATTTTAATTTTAATGGTGCTAGTAAAGATGTCTAGTAAATGCTATGAAATTTGGTTTCTTGTTGCTTCTTTGGATGTTGTCATCTATCTTATACATCTCTCAAATACCCACATGGTAAATACAATTCTCTCTCTATTGAGTTCTATATTAATCATTATCGTAACAACATCTTCATACAAGAATAATCAATCAAAAAAGAGCAGCTGGGTTACAACTCAGATTCTATTTGGTTTTTATTTTAAAATAATTTTTTTTTAAAATTAAATTTTTTAATAATTTTTTTTTAAAATTAATTTTTTTAGTGTTTTAATATCATTTTGATATATTAATGTTAAAAAAAAATTTAAGATAAAAAAATTATTATTTTAATATATTTTCAAATAAAAAATACTTTAAAAAATAATTCTCTACACTCAACGCAACCCTCGAAACACTCTCAAAACCATAGTTTTGAAACCCGGCCTGACCCGGGGATGGAACCAGGCCGGGTTTAAGAAAAAAATAGGGAAAAGCAAAACCCGGGGTGACCCGATGATCCGGTTGATCCGGTAAGACCCGGTCAAAAACCTGATTGCAATCCGTTAACTTATGTTTTTTTTTATTGAAACAATGTTGTTTTAATT
>Ga0307515_10025771_pt1 | contig 10152 bp, 5 predicted proteins | sample 17_EM_MG_FD_194513 | JGI IMG/M metagenome (GOLD analysis project Ga0307515, IMG submission 194513) | Populus trichocarpa ectomycorrhiza microbial communities from riparian zone in the Pacific Northwest, United States - 17_EM | ecosystem: Host-associated > Plants > Roots > Unclassified | place...
ACTAAAACAACTTAAAATGATTAGCCTAGTAGTTAAAGAAAGTTTCCTTAACTTTTCATGTTCAAACTTTGAGGTAAATTGATTTAAATGCAATAAGTCAGATGTAAGAGAATGCTATTTTAAGAAACTATTTGGAAATACGGTTGTTCCCTTGAATTTTAATTTTTTTTATTAAAAGTTAATTTTTTAATATTTTCAAATTGTTTTAATATGCTGATTTTAAATTAATTTTTAAAAAAATTAAAAAATATTATTTTAATATATTTTTAAATAAAAAATATTTTGAATCGCAACTGCTATCACAATTCCAGACAAGCTTTAACTTCTCAAGAAAAATTTAGTTACGGTTCACTTACAAGCTAGTTGAACACTTTTATCATAAAAAATATATATATAAAAAAACTAAAACTAGTCTCAATGGTTTTAATTTATATCCGGTTTTAAAATTAATAATTAATTTTAATGTTAGTCTTTTTAGCACAATTTAATACCTGTTTAGTATTTGTTTATTGAAAAGTGAATTCATTTGGAAAAGTGAATTCTAAGAAAATAATTTAAATTTTTTAAATTAACTAGAAATTAACAATCAGGCTATGGTGGTACGGTCACATGCGTGCTAATGAGCTGGCACTGAACAACATTCCAATTATGAAATGTAACTTGCTAGTGCATGGTGGGCACTGCTTCATAAGTCGAGGACTAGGAAGCAAAGCCAGGGATTTGCTCATAGTCGTTGCTCGGTACCTCTACATCGGCAAACACGTGGGTCACAGTGCGGGGACTCACCGTTAGCAAGCCTTCACAGAGCATTTTTACTATACAAAGATTGATGATGAACAGTAAATTCCAAAATAATTTAATAAAATAGCAAATATATAAACATAAATAATAATAATAACGTGCAATTATAACGTGCAAAATAGAAAGTGTTTTCCCGAGTTAAAAAGAGAAGAACACTCCCCCCTCTTAGAGCCTTGTGTTTTTCTTTAATTAAAAGATATTTTTCATTAATTTATTTTTCAATTCAGGCAATATTACGAATGTAGTGTATGCATGTATCCATAGGCCACCATGTAATACACAAGTATATGTGTGTATCAATAGGTTATGCATGCAATACATTCGTGACTATGCTAGATTGAAATTTTTCCAGATGTGATAGCTTGGAAAACACCTTTTGGTACTAAACGTGGGGATCACAAAATAGACCAGTCGGCTAAAGGAAGGTAATTAGTAGGATTTACATAATGCATAGGCTCATATATGACTATCTAGTACTTTTTTTTTTTTTTAATAGTGGGTGTTCAGGTTCGTTTATGTGCACTCAACTAGACTTTTGAGATCCTAAAGTTAACGACTAGGTAAACCTCTAATAACTTTGAGAGTTGTAGCACTCGAACCAGTAATTTTCAAGAAACAAATTTAAAATCTGATCAGTTGAACTATGATCCTCAGTATTATCACAATCAATCTAGTGCCTGGAACGATTGGAGATATCTACATGGCTTCACACATATATCTCTGGCAATGTACAAGGGGTTCTTTAAACTCAAGGTCAAGGCTGAGAGGAACACTCTTTCAACTGCAATACCTAATCCTCCTCGCTGATGAAACTGAGAGTAGCTAATTAGCTTGTCCAGTAAGGTTACATTGAGAAGAAATTTACTTGTGAAAGGGAATCCAGGGATCGGATTTGACTCCAAAAGTCAAATTATTAAAACGTGATAGACACTGAAACAAGCAGGGTAATTATGGGACCCAAAAGCACAGCCTCCAGGACGGGGCCTGATTGTGTAATCTTATGAAGTGATCATAACCGTACATCGTTTTCTTATGTGATAATCAGTGGACTGATTGTGACCACTCGTCCACTTCATGATAATAAAAATGGTAAAAACCAATCATCCAGCTCCCAGAGTTGAATTAATCTGTTTATTGACGGTGCAGAGAACCAAGAAATAAAACAAAAGGAAGACTTTGATCTCCACCTCTGCCGGTGTGCATGCATGTGCAGCTTCCTTGTAACACAACAAGACTTGCAAAATCGCTCGCTTCCACAAGAAATCCTTAACTCTTACGCGCTCATGTCATCGGAGAAATCAACATCCCATCCTGCATTTATTGAGGTAGCTGGATGGCGATTGCTTGGCCATCCAAGTAACCTCCCTCCTTTTAATGGTGACAAAAATGACAAGTTGTTGTAAGGATATGATTCTTCACCAACATCATTTGTAAGGCAAATATGCCAGTATGTCTGCATAATTTTCTCTAATTCCATTATATATATATATAAACTTATTTGCATGTAACCCTGTGCTTTAAGAGCATGATATATGATCACACCTAAGTCTATCTTCTGTCGTCTTTTTTCTTTCACATTCTACTCACAGGTTCTTGTGTCCTATAAATAGTAATTTTACTATCATCTTCTGATAATGTTTTTTTGTTAGAATGTGATCATCGACGCATAATTCCTTCCAAGTAACTTTGCGAGCTCGGCAGTTAATTGATTATCCGAATTACTCTTTACAACATATGCTTGTTCAAGACTGAGAACCGATCGAGTATAGGAGCAGCTAGTTTATTATTTATAAATAATAATAAGTATATATTTTGGTTTTTTTTTTAATCTTTCTCAACTAAAATGGAGATGTTCTTAAACTAAGAGAACATTTTTTTTTAATGAAAACTACAAGCCTATTGATTAAAATGAAAATTATAAGTATATTGAATTACAAATTTACTGTTATCAGCTTACAATTATATGAGTACTTGATAAATACATTTTAAAGATCTTGTGAACTTGATTGAATTGTAGAACAATTGTTGTTGTTGTTACAATAGAAAATACAAGCTTGCTATTACAAGTCTACTGTTACGAACATAATTATATAACTTGATCCGGCTTGTCAGGTTGACGCAGGACACGGGGTCTTGATAGGGTTCCAACCCAAAAAAGATCCAAATATGCAATTATCTAGGTCAAACTCGGGTGACCAACCGGGTCAATCCAAAACCCGGGTGACCCAACATAACCCAGGTGAGGCTGGATTTTTTTTAACATTTTTTTTAATAAACCCAAAAATATAAAACTAATTTATGAATATGTAGCCACACATCTCGTCTTATAGTTTACTTCCACATAAATTGTTTCTTAACCTTTTGATGTGAGATAACTATATATAACTTATTTTCGCATAGATTGTTTCTTAACTTTTTGATGCAGGATAACTATAATACACTTCATGCCTCACATTTATTTTTGTAACCTACATCCATATGGACTGTTTTTTAATTTTTTAATGTGAGATAACTATACATAGCTTACATTCACATTGATTGTTTCTTAACTTTTCATTGTGGGATAACTATATTACACTTCATGCCTCACATATCTTTTTTATAGCATACATCTATATGAATTGTTTTTTAATTTTTTGATGTGAGATAACTATATATAGCTTACATCTACATGTGTTGTTTCTTAACTTTTCGATGTAAGATAATTATAATATACTTCACGCCTCATATTTTTTATAGCTTACATACATATAGATTATTTCTTAACTTTTTCAAGTAGGATATTAAAAACTTCAAACATATTTTTTTTTATTTTCCCGGGTTAACCTATATGACCCGGGACTTGACCTCTTGGTTTGGTCAACCCTTAAGTTAAGTTAATCTGTCAAACTCGCTACCTGAATCATGAGATTGAGATAACCCCATAGAAAAAAAATCACAATAAATTATGAAGCTTAATTCCCAATAAATTTATTGTTGAAGGATAAAATTGAAAAATTATTAATAGAAAAATATGACATAATAAAACAAACCGAGTCTACCAGGTTAACCCGCAAAACCCATAACCCGAGTCATGATACTAGGATGACTTCGTAGACATCAAACTGAAACAGATCATAAAGTCTAATTCCTAATCAACACAATGTTGAAGGAGAAAATTGAAAAAAAAAACTCGAGTCCACCGGGTTAATTTACTAAACCTACGACACGAGTCATGAGACTATAATAACCACATAGAAAGCAAACTGCAACAAATCATGAAGCTTAATCTCGAATAAAACAAATGTTGAAGGATGAAACTAAAGAAATAAACATAATTTTTTTATAAAAAAAAAACAAAGAAAAAAAATTATTGCAATGAATAGTAGGACACAAAAAAATTACCACAGTTAACTAGGGTTATTCTACAAAACCCATGACTCATGTTATAAGATCGAGATAACCTCATAAAAAAAACAAAAAAAAAACAATCCGAGTTAACTTGGGTTAACATGCCAAACTCGTAACTCGAGTCATGAGGCTGGATAACTCAATAAAAAGAAAATTGAGATAAAATTATGAAGTCCAATTCTCAATAAACTTATTATTGAAGGATGAAATTAGAAAAAAATTTAATCTTATAACGAGTCAAAATAAAGTGACCAGAGTCTAATTGAGTTAACTTGTGACTTGAGTCATGAGACCGAGGTAATCTTGTTGAAAACAATTTTAAACAAATCATGAAATCTAATTTCTAATTAATCAACCCAATATTAGAGGATGAAATTTTTAAAAAATATATCAATTAAAAAAAAAACTAAATTCAACCAGGGTAACCAGCTAAACCCAATACCGACATAAGATTAGAATAACTAAATAAAAAACAAACCGCAACAAATTATAAAGTTCGATCCCTAATAAATTAAATGGTGAAGGATAAAATTAGAAGAGAAAAAATAAATTAAAATATATTGTTTTAATAAATAGTATTTTGTGAGATTATGTACAATAAAAACACCATCTTTTTAAAATTTCGTTTGTTAATATTAATGTTTATATTAAAATAATAATGTTAATATGAACAGGAAAGCTTAGCTACTCATACGTTGTGGGCGAACAAAATATGAGCGCCATTAAATTCGAGAAATAAAACACTGCTTTAAGGACTCCAAAACTCATGCTATATAAAAGGTCCACATTTACAGTCTTTTACTTCTGTCTGGTCGCCGCTGAACTAAAAATACAAAAGACTAATTACACCATGCGCCATCAAGGCATTAACCATGATGGACCCTCCTCTCCATCACAATTAAAAGACTGCTCAACCCCCCATTTTGTTATCGTTTCTTTTCCTTTGATTCACCTTCACACTCCTCTCTTTCTTTCCTGCACAATCACAGAAACAAAATAATGGCAGGCACAATAGGAAGAAACCTCAATCTATGCTTCACTAAGATCAGACGTCCACTACCACCCCATGATCAATCCCCCACTACCCTACTAACCCCAGATGATCACAGCCATACATTCCTCATAAAAAACTATAATTCCCTCTATGACCCCACCATTGATTCCGCCTCCTCCTCCACTTCTTCCAGCTCCTCCTCCTCCTCTGAACCTGACTTCGCTACCGTCTGCGCCTCTCAGCGCTTCTTCTTCTCCTCCCCTGGCCGCTCCAACTCCATTATTGAATCCACACCGTCCATCGTCACTTCCTCAGACTCATCAGACAATCTAGTAGCCCCGCAATCTGACAGCAATGGTCTGACAACGAATCCCTCCAATGACAAGTCTTTGTTGGTTGATAGTTGTAATAATAGTACTCATCCCCAGTTATTAAAATCCCCAACCGTTAAAGACAGTGTTGCTGTCCCCACCTACTCACCGGACCCGTACATGGACTTCCGGCGATCCATGCAAGAGATGGTGGAGGCACGTGACTTGGTGGACGTCAACGCTAATTGGGAGTATTTGCACGAGCTACTATCGTGTTATCTTGATCTTAATCCTAAGAGTAGCCACAAGTTCATTGTTGGAGCTTTTGCTGATCTTCTTGTTAGTCTTTTGTCATCGCAAATGCCAGAAGATGCTGGCCGCCGGGGAGAGGATTTTTCCTCCGGTAGCTGTGGGATTTCGCGGCAGTGCATGTAATGTAGTATGTGGTTTCTGTCGGAAAATGATTGTCTAATCTTGTTACCTTTAATTTAGCAATATATATGTGTGTGGGGGAACAAAATTGAGCCTCCTTTTGTCTTCTATTATAACACCTTATCCCCTCACCACCATCTTGCTTTTGGTTCTTGTATTTATTAAGCTGGAAACTTTTTTTTTCGATTTGTTAGTATTGTTTTCGGGTTCTAGATTAGAAAATTTGTTTTTTTCCCCCGAAATTGGGTTTTTTTTGGAATGCAGGCAGTGCATGATTACAAGTAAAGGCGAGGTACTTGTCCTACCTTTTCTTTTTACTCCATCTCTCTCTCTCTCTTTCATTTTTTTTTAATGGTAATTGCAAGTGCTCGTGAACTAGATGTCTATAATTCACTCTTTGATAGTTGGTTGGGATAGAAGCTTTCAATGAAGCCGAGGGACTTGGAGGGCTTGTTCTATCAAATGTAAATTTGATGAGATTACGTTTTTCACTCTATAGTGAAGCTTTGTTTTTGTTGGATGACGAATTGATATCCATCACCTGTTACATAAATTCTAAAAATTTCGTTAGACCCGTTTTCTTCCTTTCCTTTTCCGTACTTTCTTCTCTACTGAAACAAAAAAGTTAGCTGCAACGTGGAAGAAAAGCTGTAACCTTTGGATTAATTTTGAAGACTTCACGTGTAAGATTGAAATTAGTTTTGTTAAACCTTTCGTGCATGCTTATCCCACTTTCTTTTTCAGCTAAAACTTGCTTTAATCTTCCAAATTAACTCTAATAAACCACGTTCTTGCACAGACAATTAATATTATGTCCACTCATTGTTTTGCAGAGGTAATCAATCAAGACAAGGGGACTATTAGGTTGGGAACGGGTCAAATCCTGTCTAATGTTAAAATATAAACTAATTTATCGGCCGCTAACCGTTGTCTTTTACAGGAGGAGTAAGACGAAGGTAGATCCGTCTTGTAAGCAAGCACAGGACTCCTGTTTCTCATATTTCTTTAATCTGGAAGAATCTTCGCATCAAGACAACTAGTGGATTAACAAGTGGCCAAATTTTGTCGATTAAAAAAGTAAAAACTGTTTTACACAGACAGCACAAGGGAATCTTGATTTTTGTCCTCCGTTCCCCGCGCAATTAATATGATGTTTTCAAGGACGAGGATGGGCCACAGAAGATTCAGTGAAAGTTACAGATGCCACTGATGATGACTTGTTTCTCCATAAATATGATTATATTATGGTTCAACTTGTAATTCCTGGGAATATAGCGATGGCAAATAGGTCTCTCCATACTGTACATGTGGTTTTGTCCCTCACGAGGTCTCTTACCTAGCACCGGCTCATCAATGAAACCAGATCTCGAGCCTAATATTTGTCTATCTTCTTTAAGTATTCTAGGTGTGGTTAGTTCAGGGTTTTCAATCCCGTAATAAATAACTGCACCAAAACTATAGAACAGAGTAATTTTAGCAGTGGAGGCATCATGGAGAACCCAGAAAAGAGAGATTATTGATGGGCAAGACAGTTGGCTTGGGCTACCCAGTGTAATTGTTTTGAGGATTACTTGTATATTTCCTCTTAGTTTTGAACAGCAAGAGTATCTTTCGGCTAATTTTCGCGTACCAAATCTAAATTAATGCGTTCACAGATTGAGATCCTAAGAAAAATAATGCGCATTCGTTGTATAATATATTTTAAAGGTATTTTTTATTTAAAAATATATTAGAATGATTTTTATTTAGAATTTTTTAATTTTTAATATAATCACATTAAAATTATTGAAAAACACTAAAAAACACAAACATTGTTTTTCAAAACATATAAAAAACATAGTTAAAAACATACACGAAAACAATTAGAAACACAAAATAAACAGACCCTAAGCTTGCAAACATAGCATCAGGCAAAGGAAGCATAGCCTGAGCACCACAGAAAGAATGAATTTAAACTCTGATGTCGTCGCGGTCAATAACTAACTCTGCTTCTCGTTTTGACAGTGATAGTTTTTCTCGAGCAATTTGTTAAAAAAATAAATATAAATGCTTAGATTATGTTTGTTTATTTATTTATTTTTTCATGGCTGGGGCATGATGTGATCCTAGAGGCCTGCATAATATCTGTTTTACTACATGGGGGCACTAGCCCATAAGAAGATACTTCATTCTCCAGTATTTATTAAAATAGCCGAGAGTATTTTTTGGTGGGTTCATACTACATCAAAATGGGTGGATCAAGCCCAAACAAGCTCGTTGAAAACAGCTGCCCGATATTTTCTGTCAGCTCAAATTCAGCTCCAAGCCAAGTCCAATACAAGAAGAAATTTTAACGAGAGTCCAGTACACCATGAGCCGACTCCCCAAATTGATCTAAGCTAAGTGATATATTGAGGGCTAATCCAATAAAATCAAAACATAAAAAAAATAAGAAAAAAAGAGATAAAAAATAAGAATGAGGAATCAAATACTATTCTTACCAAGTGATATATGACATTGTAAGGAAAATATCTAAATAAATGTCTTATTCTTTTCAATAGTCCATATTTGTAGCAATCAAATACTATTCTTACTCCCCAAATTGATTAATGATCGGTTACAAATATCTATGATCTATATTCTCTCTAAATAGAAAGGAATAAAGTTATAAAACACACGAAATATCTTGCCTATGTGTTATTGAAAAATGTATCAACATAAATACAATAGTAAACCCAACTACAGTCTAGCACTAAGATAGATACAAGGATCCCAATGCCGTTAGGTTTAGAAAAGGAAACCAAATTAGCCTCGCATTAGGCCACCATGTCCTCCAACAAGGGGTCGCAGAACAATGCCTTGACAATCCATAAATTTTCACCATCAGAACCTTCACCATTTGCAAGATATCATCCATAAATTTTGATATCCTAAAACACCTCTTCCTGAGAGACAAGTTTCCCTAGAAAAGCTATGTCATAGCATTTGGTTGTTTGTAAAATAGTGGCATGCTGTGTAATTGGGAAGGCTTCTACGATGTGCAAATCATACTGATTCTACAAAAATTCAATTTCAGGTGGTACTCCACTTCTATGTCAGTATCATGCTCACCACAACCTACTAACCCTAGATAACATCTCTTACATCACAGTTAAATTATATTTTAATTCCTTCATAAAAAATACACTCCAAGTTCATTGCATCCTATAAATTTATTTTAAGCCTAGTATAGATATAGGGTTACAAATCTGATTCCCTTACAGCCATACTATTATATATGTGAACGTTACTGTATCAAAGCGGTGAGGGGCAGTAGGATAGCAGATGTTTCCAACTACAACACCTAAGACTGGCACCGTCCAACAGGTATTAAGATTAAGACATGCGTTTTCTTGGCAATTACAGACTATCCCCTAATCATGCAACTGCTTCTATCTCATTGAAGACACATGTTAGTTTGGTAACCCGGTAGGAAACACTTATGTTGCTTGTTCTTGCCTATGCCTCCATCCAAAATCAGAAACCAGAATATAAGTAAACACACAAAAAGATATCTCAAGGAAAAATATTTAAGCAAAAATATGATCTTCTCAGAGACAACGCATAGAGAAATATCCAACCAGCAAAAACAAAACAGAGTTCAAGCAAACAATCTAAGTTATACTAAAGTTTTTTGCTTGAAAAAGAAATGACTGAGAACCCGAAAAATACTGCATTGTAGCAAGAGAACACAATCTGTGTAACCAGATCATCGCTTCTTGGAGACACCAACAGTCTTTCCCCTACGGCCAGTGGTCTTGGTGTGCTGCCCACGCACTCGGAGACCCCAGTAGTGACGGAGACCACGGTGATTTCTGCAGCAAAAGAATCACACCAGCTAAAGTAAACCAAAAAAACTAACAGAACAAAAGAAAAAAGTATATTGTTTTCTCCCCAAAATATCATGTCTAAAGAGAATCATAGCAAACCTGATCTTCTTCAAACGCTCAAGATCATCTCTCAGCTTCATGTCCAATGCATTGGAAACAACCTGGGAGTACTTTCCATCTTTGTAGTCCTTCTGCCTGTTAAGGAACCAGTCTGGAATCTTGAACTGACGAGGATTAGCAACAATGGTCATAAGCTTGTCAAGCTCCTCAGCTGACAGTTCACCAGCTCTACAAACACATCCACCCAAATGTCAAAAATTGACTAACATCCATCAACAGCCAGCTATGAATAAACCCAAAAAATTATGCAGCTACA
>Ga0307515_10025772_pt1 | contig 10152 bp, 12 predicted proteins | sample 17_EM_MG_FD_194513 | JGI IMG/M metagenome (GOLD analysis project Ga0307515, IMG submission 194513) | Populus trichocarpa ectomycorrhiza microbial communities from riparian zone in the Pacific Northwest, United States - 17_EM | ecosystem: Host-associated > Plants > Roots > Unclassified | place...
GTAGGATCCGTGAGAAGATCCAGCCAATCTCTTCCTGGCGAAGATGGAGGTTTGCGATGGTCAGTGTTGTTCAGAGTTCTTATCCAGTCCGGGTCGTCGTCGCCGCCGATACCGAGGTTGTTCTGTCATTTCAATGAGTACTCCACCCATTGGTGGTGGTCACGAGACATACCTTCAAGTTGATTGGCATGAGAATCACCGCCGCGAATATGGAACAAACAGAGAACAAGTAAAATGACATCTTGAAGAAGCTTAACAACTGAGATTTTGGAACCGTGATTAGCTTTTACGCGGAAAGGGGCTGGCATGCCACCTACTACTGCGGCATCAAGACCAACGATTTGGAGGATTGTGAGTTCGGAGGTTCGAATCGTAGGCAATATCCATCCAAAAAACGCTTGATGCGCGTGAGCTTCGTGAGGGGAGAAACCTAGAGGGGATTGATAAGCAGAAAATGTTGGATTTTGAGGAGTCTTGCCTTTCAGTTTCGTCCGAGGAGCGAATGACAGCGGCCATCTCATCCTGCAGTACGAGAAAACTAGGAAAGAGAATAAACCGATGCTGGTCGATAGTACCAGCTGAGTCGTGAACCAGGGGCCTTCGTATTTGACTGGGAGATGTTAATATCAAAGCGTCAACCACATGGACCACCGGAGAGAAAAACACCATGGTTTGCGTACAGGTTGGGGGTGAGCCAGGTGGAGGGCCCCCTCCCGGTCCGTCATCCCCGTCATCCGGGCCTTCAAGCAGTAAACGAAGAAGCAGGTTTCTGACCACCTGCACGACTGACATGTGCGGAGGAGAGGAAGTGGTGACCAAAATGGAAATGATTTCACAGCGTACTATCTACCAGCGCCTCTTCCAACCGACTCTCCTGGTAGTTTTGTACTAACTGGTCAACAATCTGCTCAATTCCATCGCCCTCCATAATGTTCTCCAGGTTCTTTACGGAAAGGCTGAGTCGGTGATCTGTCACTCGATCCTAGAGTTCCAGAGTTGATAAGCCTATCGACTGAACAAGGACCTTTCGTCCCACCTGAGCATAATTATACGTCCTGATTTTTTCGCTGCGGTCTGCTGTCTTGACGAGATTTTTTCTGACAGCCCTCCTCTCAGCCATCTCCCTGGTGAGTTTTTGGTCCATCAAACGTGCTGCAAGCACCTGGAAGGCCCGCCGCTTGTTCTGGGCATGTATGTCAACAGCGGCAAAACAGGGCGTAGCACCACGTTGCCTACCTGGTGTTGTGACCTCTCATCCTGCATGGAAACAGTTATACCAGTTGGCATGTGGGTCAAACGCACGGCAGACTCGGTTTTGTTCACGTGCTGTGAGTTGAGTCAGACTATGAAGCGGAATGGGGACATTGGACGAATGAACCCACCTGCCCTCCTGCACCTCGAGCACGCATGACTTCAACTTTCACATCATCCATACAGAACAGTTCCCGATTCGCCTGGTCAGACTCCTCCGTTAATGGTAGGACCTTGCCGTTCCGGTAAAATCAGACGGTGGAAAGGTGGCAATTTGAACCGACTTACCACGACCGCAACCGTACTTGTGTGCACTCGACCGCTGGCTTCCGTTGCGGGAACTCGTTGAACTCGGTGGACCCCGCTTTCCCACCGGAGCGAATCGTAAGCCCCTGGTCCTTTAAATTCAACCACGGCATTTTTCACACCACCTTCCGGGGTGTGTAAGCTGGAGACCGTGGTTACCTTCCATTTCACCGACTGAGCATACCGGAGGTACATCCTCATCAATTCACCAAGGAAAAGATTGGATTCTGACCCTCCCACTCCAGCTTTAAGTTCCATGAGTGCGGACATGTGTGCAGTTTTGGAAGGAGGTATTATCAAGGAGGGGAACACATTCTCCGCGAGGTTTTCCAAAGTTTCCGTGAAAGTTTGGTCGTCTTCCACGGCCAACTGACGTAACGTTTCGTCAGGATCTTCCACCAGGGGTTTGTTCTCTTCGCGTAGCTACTGTCGAGGGATCTTAGTGGGAATTTGAGCGGTATACGACTGGCCCTGACCTTCCGAACGCGGACCCATTCCCCCCATGCTTCAGCCAAAGGTTCCAACTCCTTCAGCCGTTGAGCGCGTGCAATACCATCTCTCGAGGGTGTATCCCCGGACAACTATGGACTTCACATTGAGCAGAGGTCCGGGTTAAGGCACTGATTGTGACCCACCTCGGAACGGAGGCTCGAGAACTCGGAGGCCCTGTTCCGTACAATACGCAGCAACGGGGTGTTCTCAACCTCAGAGTCATAGTCCACAAAACCAGCATGCACGTTTCGACAGCGACCGTACAGTGCCGGATGTCTTTTTAGTAAAGGTGACACGCACTGTGGGTGGAGGCGTGCCACGAAGAGTCTGATCATACCGTGCAGCGATCGAATTCCCACAGTCACTTCCCTCATTCCATCATCATGGTATGAGATCACAACTGTATCTGTAACCCCAGGCTGAGATCCTCCTGGCCAGGATACAGATCCATTGGCCGACGTTGGACCCCCGAGGCACGCGATAGAATCTGACGATGAAGATGAATTCAATCCCCTATCACCGCAACGACCACCCCCGAAGCACGATCTGGATTTTGAAATCGTCAACGCAGGCAAGGCCACTGCGGAAACGTTGATCTTTGCTTCTCTGGAAGCAGGAAGGTAGGCACCCTCTCGGAACCCAGTTGTATGTGCCAACTAAACGTACTTTTTCCACTAGGATTTGGGCAAAGGGCGCAGACCTCGGCGAACAATTGGGGAACATCGGCGTCAACAAGAAATGCGTGTGTACTGGCCATCTCGTGATCTAATTCACTGATATTTATGATGCAGGTCGGAATGATTTTTAACCCAGGATGGACCGATGTCATCGTTGTAATATCAGAGGTCCTAAACCGCCTACCGGTCTGGGCGCAGTATCCCTACGCGGAGTATGTTCTGGATCAACTCAAGCCAACGAAGTGGGTTCCTGATATTTCCGTAACAATGGTTTTTACTCTAATTCCTCGGCCCCAGGCTCCTGCTCCTCGACTCGTACGCTGCGTCGAGTTACGTTCACCCCGAGTACATCCCTCTGCATAAGGCACCGGTGCGATACCTTACTCTTAATAGCAATGTATCCATCGTGAGTTATGCATCATGTCAGTGGGGACATAGTGATCCTGATTGTAAATCTAGCCAAAGGATTTCGAGCCGTTCTGTCCTCCCAACCTTTGCCAATCCACCTCAGCCGCGTTCTTCTCCCTGGCTTCGCTAGCCCGCCAAGTTTCCCCTCAATTTTCCATTGAAGCGGTACTTTTCTTGTTCCCTGGACCATACCACCCCTTAAACCCGCCGGGCGACCTGGCGTCCGCGACGTCGGGTTTGGACGAAAGCGACGGGTTATGGTCACGCAGCTTAACTAAATCCGTGCATGAGGTCCTATCAGGGGGCAGGCACGAGTGGAACTTGAAAGGAAAAGCAGGGGGCGTTTACTCCCAAGAGAAACGAAAACCTCATGTCGAGGGCAGCATGTACATTTAGTCAACTTAAAATCCGGTAACTCCTCAAAACCGGGATCGAATGCTCACGCCTTTGGATTCGTGATAGAGGTCTAGCATGTTTTTTTTGCACGACGAAAGCAATGTAATCCGACAGCCTATCTAATCAAACTCGAGCCAGGATCCACATGTACAGTACCTGTGTCACGGCGATGAAGAACAGGAACGTTATACGCCGGCTCCTCTGTGCTTGGTTCACAGTCCCGACGTTCGCTTGGGCGTTGTCCGGCAAAACCACAGACCTCAGCGATCGCAACTGTGTTACCAAAGGTTAGCAATTAATGGCGAGGCAACGAACACGATTCACTCACGAGGAAAAATGCGTTTGCAAAAAAGAAGTATAAAAATATTAGAGTGTAAACCGTCGTCCCAAAACCGACAAGTCCAGCCGTCAAAGTCGAAATAACCCTAGAGAAAGTACCGTCAAATACAATAAGACAAAAGTCCCAAAGTGCTCACCCAACAAATTTGTAACCTCCGTAGGCGATCAGGTCCAAAAACTGCCCTGGCCCCTGGATGTTGAGGATGTAACATCCAGCTTTGAAAAAGATGAAGTCGACGATGACAACGGCCAGGGCTTTTGAGGCGGCGGTGCCGAGAACCTCGGGGTGGAATCGATCCTGAAGACCCCTTAAAAGCGCCACGAAGAGCACGTAGGTGACGAACGCCATCGCTTCATATCAAAGTATCAGTAGAAACCATGGTGGAGGTCACCGTAGGAACGCACCAGGAATATAGAGATCGGGGGAGTTGATGTCCTCACGAGGAGGCTGCCACTCGCTTGTGCCATTTTCCAGACGCTTCATCTTCCGTGACCAAGGTTTGTGTCCCCACGGAAATACGAGGAGGCGAAGCTTGTGGATGACATACGAATTGGAAACGTTAAAGTGGTGCCTCAGTAGTGACACGGGGATTAACCCAGCTAGCTGTACGAACATTGTTAGCGGGCTTTGCGTTATATGCGTGCGCAAGATGCGCACGTTTTGTTGGACGTAGTTCTGGCCCGCCTGAACAGCACTCTGGCCAAGTTGCATACCCAGCTGCGTAGTTGCGCCATCGATCCCCCACGCGGAAAAGTCGGGAACATGTTGCTGATAACCCTGGCTGGACTGGTGCATCGGTGGTGGTTGACCGTACTGGTTCTGTTGTGGTTGCCTGGTGGAGTACATAGGAACGTTTTGGTTCGGATACCCTTGGAGGTGTGGCTGTTGTAGCGGGGGAGAGGATGTTCCAACGAAACGCTGATATCCGTGTGGTGAGCCCGGCGTAGAAGGCGGCTCTGGTATGTACATAGGATGAGTCGGGACAGGGTGGAGGAGTGGAGGAGGAGACGTGTTCGAGCCCTGTTGCTGAAATGCCATGATGAAGGGGGTGAGCAAGTTACACGTTTGCACATGATCGAGTGCGCAGGAACCGATCTCAGGCTGGCGTGTGTTAAATCCAGCTTTTCATTATGCAAAGGGGTATACTGTAATGTATACACGAAAGATCTACCAAAGATCTACCAGAGGTTTCTAGAGTAAAAGGAGCAGCGAACAGTTATACGACGGGCCTGCAGAACGGTATTTTGTTAGCATATATCCACCGGGGTCCGAAAGGTCAAACGCACTGGATATCGACCCGGGGCTGGACGTGGATGGAAGCGTGGTTAGGAACCCCAAGGATACGCGAGTATCCGTTCAAGTTCTTGTGGAGGGTCAATTGGAAGACAGAGGCTCCACCGTTCCTGTCAATGGCGTTAGTTCCGTCCCATGTGCCGGTGCTTTTTTTCTCACCTGGAAACGATCGTAGACATAGCCAAGAAATAGACCCAGATTCTGTACCACCTGTCACCATACTTCTCGATAACCTTGTCCTTGTTGCTAATCCAGTTCTTGTACCAGCGGTGAATGGTTGCCGAGTAGTGGACACCAAGAACATCGATGTTTTTGACCTCAAATCCAGCAGACTCGACCTGGCTGACGACCCAGCCGAGAGAACACGAGGCGTCTGCGCCGGGGAAGATATACTTGTTCATGAAAATACCCCTGTCCGATTGTTAACGTTTTTAATGGTGGGATGAAGTCCTGTACAAAAACCCGTACCAGATGAGATCCTCGTACTGCCAGTGAGGACGGATACCAGCGACCTGGAGGACGAAAATGCCGTCGTCGTCGAGGAGGTTGTAGATCTGCCTCAGGAATGATTGGTACCTGCGAATTCCAACGTGCTGGGGACAGTCATGGTTAATTTCCGTGACGAGAAACGGCGCATATATTCACCTCAGCCATCTCGAGACTAACGATCTTGGTGAAGGAACCCTTTTGCGGGGGGATTTCTCGGTAATCCATGCAAAGAATGCGGGCACGGTTGGAGTCACCACCATTGGCCTTGATCCTCTCGTTACCGAACTTGGTCTGATTCTTGCCAAGAGTAATGCCAGTAACTTCGCAGCCGTAGTTCTTGTGAGCGAAAGCGGCAAGAGTACCCCATCCGCACCCAATGTCGAGCAGGCGATCGTCGGGTTGGAGGTCGAGTTTCTCGCAAACCACGGTCAGCTTGTTGTCTTGGAGTTGCTCAAGGCTTTCCTCTTGCTCGATGTCCAAAACGATACCAGAGGTATAGACCATGCGGGGACCGAGGAACCATTCGTAGAAGTCATCGCCTCCTGAACGCGGTTTCAGACATCGGAATAATAAAACACCAACGAATACCAACGATCGTAATGGTCCCTAACTTGCTCCTCATCTTGACTCTTGGAGTGCATGATGACTTCGGGAAGCATCTGGGTCAAGACGTATTTGAACAGCTCAGGAGTGAACTGAAAGCTGGCCCAGATATGACGTTGTTCCAAGATGTCCAACACGTCGCCTGTTACACATCATTCGCGTCAATCGAAGGGCACGGTGCCACGTTGACAGAAAGGAACTCGCCATTGAACTCGTAATTTCCATCAAAGTAAGCGTCGTAGAAGACCTGCATGGGGATCTTCTCCTTGTCGTGGTACTTGGCTTTGAGGTCAGGGTCGTCGGTAGTGATGAACTCCTCGATGTTAACCGCGGGGATGGCGACCTTTTCGTTCTTCCTCTTGCCATAGATACTCATGACAATCCAATACCCAATAGTCAAGGGGACTCCGAGGATGGCGACAAGGAAGATGTATGTCTTGAACCCGCCATAGGAAACGATGGGCAATATACGTTTCAGCACCCAAGGGACACCGAGGACGATGGCAGCCAAATGGAGGTTGTTGAAGTCACCATTGCCCTCGGCGACGCCGACGAGGGGCGGGTTTTTTATGGTTGGGGTCTTGGATATCTTCACGGGAGGATAGACCATGGTCGTCGCGCCTTGAGGAAGGCTGCTGGCGGTAAACGAACCGAAGTCTGAAAAAGTGATACGACACGTCGGGATTTCCCACGGGCACGAGCTGATAGAGGTTCGAATGATCCGTCCTTGTTTTCCCTCTCACGCTTCGATGAGACCCAGAAACGATCCGCACAGTGATGCACTTCTCCAAGTCTTATGCGCAAATTCTCCTATCTTTACCTCCAGAACTCAGAGAGAATGCAATCAGTTACCGCCAGGCGAGCCCCAGTCTCCATCGACCTTCTTTTTTTCCTGACTCAAACCCTCCAAAGCTCAAGAAATTGGTTAACCAGGTCGTTCGGGAACTGAAATTCCTCGGTTTCAGCCCAGAGGTGGTACGAGACCTCGTCAAACAGGGGGACGATATCCTTCATGCAATGAGGGTGGAACACAACCTCAACGAACAGACAGAGGTTGTGATCCAGCCTCATGCAGCCACCAATCCAGGCCTCAAACTATTGTACGAAGTGGATAACGACCTCGGCCATTTAGTGCCCCGTCTTAGGTTAATCGTCGACAAGAACATAGACACGGATACCGCGGTAAGTGAGGCACACACGGCAATGACTCGAATCCTGACATGGGACACGAAGCCCTATGTTCCCATCTTAGCATCTTTGGGGAATTCCCCGACCGATTCGTGAGTGGCTAGGACTCGGCCCGTTGCCCTCGGCTCAATGCACGTCCCGCGTAGCTCGGCATGCGAGTACATTATACCAATCGCCTCGGATACCGCCTTCTTCGACCTCCTTACGAGTGCTATGAACAGCTTGTCCACCCAACTTACCATCGTGCACTCAGAATTTATGGCGGACCTGGAGGGCCTCTCTGAGTCCATCTCTGACAGCGCCCTGCCGACCTCACAGACCAACTCTTCTTACCGGCCTTTCTCGGCCAAAGACGACCCAGCAGCGATAAACATACCATCTACGAGCTCCGCTTTTGGACCCAAGCTGGACGCCAGATCAGATTTATATCTGTGGAGGCGGCTCCTGGATCTTTATGTCGATGCAGAAGTTTTCGACAGCGTAGCCGAGAGAAACCGCGGGGAGAGGTCCCCGGAGGATGCCGAGGTGCGCATGGCCAAATTCTTGGAGAGGGTTGAAAAGAGCGGAGTTCTACATGGCAAGTCCAAGAAGGCCAATTTTGAGGTCAAAAGGTTCCTCAGGCTCAACAACATAATTTTGGACCTCAAAAAAGTGAGATTGTGGTTACGTACATCGAGACAGCGGCTAGGACTAACTTGAGACAGCTAAATTATGCAAGCAGCGAAGCCACCCGGAAGATTCTGAAAAAGCATGCCAAAAGGACGGCACTTCCCTTCCCACCAACATTGCCGCGTGAGATCTTTTCCGCAGTTGGCGTAGTGGACACGGAGATGTCGCCAGGCGCAGGCCCCACATCGGCGAGTCAAATTTCGCAGGCGTTGATCCCATTGCCCCACCATTGCGGGTCGTTGCCACGGCTCCTCGTCCAAGCCATCGGGAAGACCATACTCCCCATAATTCCCCACATCGACGATTATTCATGCATTATATGCACGAGCATCGCTTTTAAACCAATCCGCCTCTCATGCGGACACCTTTTTTGCGTCAGGCGAGTACACGAGATGGGCGATTGCGGAGTGAGCTGACTCTCATACCAGGTGCTTGGTGAAGATGCAAAAACAGGGAAAGTCAAGTTGTCCAATGTGCCGATCACCTTGCGTGCTAACAGCCGACCGCTGTGAGTAATTCCTGACCGGGGTCCTACTTGCTTGGCACACTTTCCAACACCCTCGCTAACCCTTTCCGTCTGTCAGCGAACGTGGACTGGGCGTTAATGAATTTTATGGCCGACTGGTTCCCCGTGGAATCGCGAGAAAAACTGCAGTCCAACGAACGAGAGGCGAATGCCGAACTCGCGCGAGAGCTTGGGTTCGACAAAAACGGGTGTTTACTCATGTAACAAATACCGTTGGCAACCTGAATCTTGCCTGATAATCAATCCCGCCCTACCCGGTCATAATGGAGTCCACCTACCTTCTGTTCTGACGCGCTGGACGTGCTTTTTCTCTTTCCTTTTTTCCTAATGTCCTCCAAACACCCCCCGACCGACGGTCTTCCGGTACATTCGCCTTCATCTCGACTCCAGCAGAAAAAATCGACCATGGGTATGGTGCTTATGTTAATTCTGACCGGGCGAGGTGTACGCAACGCTGAAGCCACCTGCAAAGTCTAGGGCATAATTAACCTTTGTTGGGTGGGAGCAATCACCTTCTTCGTCCCGTCCATTTTCATTAACCTTTGGCGCACGCTTATCTACAAATCTCAGGGTTTCTGCCTGTACCTAGTTGTTTGGTGGTGTTACTACCTGGAGTTACCTTGTGTTTTACTCGTCTACGTTCGGAAACATCTCCCTCGTTACCGGTATCCAAACTGCCCAACCTATCACCGGCACCGGTCACCAGCAAGCCACCCGCCATTATTTTACCCACCCCGTTATCCCACCGTCGGATGTCCTACCGCAGCCGGTATCGGAAAAACCGTCGTTGCAAAGTTTTCCGACGTTACTTTCAGGCCATGTAAGTTCACCTCCGGGTCTTATCTGATGGCCCTATGATCGCTTTGTGTGAGTATCCGACGTAGCTGTCGTTGTTTCATCGTTGAACGCAAGGTCCTTCGACAGGTATACGTGAACCTAGAGTATCCTTCCTCCTACTGACTTGATCTGATGAGATTGGATTCAACGGTCCCCAAATTTTGAATCGAATCGTCATTGTAGACATCGCAACCTTGAAATTGCACGGCCTCTTCTCGGGACTAATATATTCACCTTTCATCATCAACGCCTTGGTGGGAAACCGCATTTATGCCAACATTCTTGAGAATTCGATGGGTGGTTATATGGGTATTTGTCAAACTCAACCATTCGGATAGATTGCATGTTTTTCATCTTGCTTCCAAGCACTCTTGCCCCGCCCGTCGTCGCTCCGTGGGAAGCTCGGGCTAGTTCCACTTGCTTGGTGCTGCCGTCACTTTGATGTTGTCATTTCCGCTTCTTCGCCGCAATGTGAAATCATTGACGCCCCATTGCAATGTGATGGGGAACAGTATTGCGACGATTATTGAATGACTTTCCATGGCCCTTTAGGCTTTCCAAACTTCGTCAAGAAAGGAAACCGTCGTCTGGGGCTCGAAACAATTCCAATTGACGGTGATTGGCACCCGCTATGAGTTTAGAAAATACTTCACCTAGGCCGTTCGTTGTCGTTGGAT
>Ga0307515_10025773_pt1 | contig 10152 bp, 5 predicted proteins | sample 17_EM_MG_FD_194513 | JGI IMG/M metagenome (GOLD analysis project Ga0307515, IMG submission 194513) | Populus trichocarpa ectomycorrhiza microbial communities from riparian zone in the Pacific Northwest, United States - 17_EM | ecosystem: Host-associated > Plants > Roots > Unclassified | place...
CAAAATAATATTTTTAAATTAAAAAAAAAAAAAAAAAAAGGAGAGAGAATGATATTGAAACTAGGTACATATATACGTAACCAGATAGTATACGTTTTAGGGTTTGTAGCTACCTTAATTCACCAATTTAGCTTTGAAAAAGAAGGAAGAATTTAAGAACAGAGGTGTTACACATGGAGCTGTCCATCATGGGGGTGTACGCAACTTATCCTCGTTGGGTACTGAGCTTGATAGAAACCGAATTTTATGAGCCATGTGAAAACCATCGTGATTCTGAGAAAGTAAAATACTGCAATTTCTTTTGCATGGATTGCACCAAATCACCTCTCTGTGACCTCTGCTACAGCCACAACGTTCATGAAGGTCAACGAGTTATTCAAGTTAGTGACACACACCCCTGTTGCTGACCTACTTATTTTATTTTTAATTACAAGTCATAATTAATCATTAATTGCTTGTTGGTTTTTTTTATTTAATTTTAACTATTTTAGCTTCTTCTTCTTCTTCTTCTTCCTTTTTTAAGTTGCTAATTACTAATGTTGTTTTAAGGTAAGAGTTTTTACAAAAACTCAAGTAATTCAGCTCGTTTTTATAAGAGGGGGAGGAGGAGGAGGAGATGAGGTCGCCTCTATTATAGATTTTATTCATTTTAGAATATTGAAACTCTTCTTATATATGAAGAAAATGATTTTATTTTTTTATTTTTTGAAAAAAAAAGAGTAATATATTTGAGGATCAGCTATATAGAAAGGATAGAAGTACGTGTAAATTAAATATAGGTTTTGTAATCTATTTTTTTTTCATGATGTTACACAGTACATGGGAGAGTTATTAATTATTTAATTATTTATACGTGAACCTCTAGCTAAAATACAAAAGGTTTCTGTTTCTTGTGCGTGTCCGGTTGCAATTATTTGTACAATTAATAAATCTCCATTAATCTTGATTTATAATAAAGTTTTCTGCCATGGAGTAGCTAGTTGCTTCAAGGGACTGCAAGTCCATTGTTCATATGCATGACAGCCTTGCATTTGGCCAAAAAACTAATAATTCTGAAGGAGCTTTCCTCGTAATGACAATGGTTAACTTTTATGAGTGTATCCATGAATGAATTCAAAGATACTTTTTGGAAAAATTGTCTAATTCAGAACCCTACAAGATCAACAGATCTAATTCATATAATAATTCAGATTGGACTTTTCTATGTAAACACTACAGTGCATATGGTTGTGGGAGCATTGTGTTCTTGCCGGTTGGTGTGTGTTTACTGTTGGCTTTGCCAACTCAGTTTGCTCCATAACGCTATCAACTCAGTTAATTAAGAGCATGCGTGTAACCCTAGAATGTCAGCTCAAATCATTTAAAATGTTTAGAGTATGAATTATTTTCAAGGATGGCATCATTGTATATTGCAGGCAAAGAGATGATGAGTAAATAAAAGACGTTTTATTGAAGTCTTGTTCAAGGGATTCAATAATCAATTCTTTCTCTGAATATATAGTGTGACAAGATGGGGTAGAAGAATAGCATTCTTTTGTTAGCCTCAACTAGATATGAACAAGTTTGCGCTATGCTATGGAAGATTAAAAAAAATTTAAATATAAAAAAATATAGATATTAGAACGTATTTTTTTGTTTATCTTAGTTAATACAATGTTTTTAACTAAAATTATTATTTTTATTTTACAAAAAAACATTTTATGATTGTTAAAGTAAGCTAACAAATAATCTTAAAATAATATGTCCATATTTTATGTGATTGAAAGCTGAAAAATTAATAAATATGATAAAATCATGTTCAAAATTTATTTTAAAAAATTAATAATAAAAAACCAATTTCAATCAAGTTTTCATGAATAATTTATTATTATTATTATTTAAAAAATTATTAAAATTCAAATAAAAATTTATAATAGTATTTAAGAATCATATCAAAATTAAAAAGTATGTAAATCTGATAAAATTTCTTTAAAGAATAAAAACAATAAGAGAAAGAATTGAAATAAAGTGACTTGAAATTGTTCTTATTGGATTGAGATGCAATTTTGCTCAATCTCATAGGAAGCTATTTAGGCTGAGCTTTTCCAGCAAGAGACAAAGTGAGCACTACTGTATGTAGTTCTTTTTATAGGCATAGGCAATTAGGCTCTATAAAAGTTCCATTGTAATGGCTTGAGAAGATAGTTTCTTTTGAATTTAACCAATGGAGTCAAACAAGGTTTACTTTAGGAAGGTCCTTTGAATTCATGATGATAAAGAAAAAGCTTACAACCAGAACAAGGATAGAATTCATAAAATATACATAAAAAAGCATCCCATCTAGGGCTTTTTTGCAAAGAGAGCTCGTGATTGCTCCTACTTGCTCGAGTCTTTTGGGGATGATTTGAGTGGAGAAGGGAAAAAGGGCTTGATGCTTCATAGAACGTCTCGGAGCTAGGTGGGATGTCTCCCTTCCCTTAATTATTAATAACACAAAAGGACAGTAACAGATCTTGCTTAGAAATCATTTGATTAAACGCATCAGAACATGCACCCAGACACAGAACAATTGGCCTCTTGATACGAAATCCTGAGATAATAAAATACGAAACAAAATAAAATTTGAAGGATAAAGTTCTGTACAATGCATGTACTTCTCTTTCGCTTTGCGTTGAAGAATTTATGTAAAATAATCTTTATATATAGTTTATTATGGGCACTAATCAAAATTGAGCGGTCAACATTAACCATAGCACTCCAATATATTCCAAGGATCGATTTTAATCATAAAGCTTGGTGTTCCTAGAGTCACATGTTGATTGAGAAAAAGGTGAAATGATTGAAGGCAAGAAAGGAAGAAAGAAAAAGCAATTCAACCATTTATGTCAGGTAGTGTGCATAAACAACAAAGCAAGCAAGAAAAAAAAAATATAGTGGTGAAGAAGAGTGATGGCCAAGCACAGACGGGTGGCCTATTTTGTATTCTATGCTGAGATACAAAATATGGTGGCGGGATACAAGGACCCCTGCAGGATTAACAGGGCCTGAGCAAGGCAGACCCAGATCAGAGGACTCCATCTCTTGTCGGATTGTTGGGTTTACTTCTCTTTTCAATTTCAATATTATAGCTATGGACCTTCTCTTCCATGTGTCTTCTCACATTCCTTGCAGCCAAGCTCCATGGACTCTATTTTCTTGCCACGTTTTTTTCTCTCCCTGAATTCCTCCACTACTTAAAATATCCTTAGCTCTCTGCAAATCTGCAGCAGTGTCGGATCCAAGATCTTGTGTGTCTCCTCCATCTTCTTGAATCTTCACCAGCATTTTTGTCTGTAGATGAGACTTGTCACTAGCCAAGTGTTTTATTAAAGGAATGGCACGCCTCTTACCTCCTGCATTTGTGCACATTTCATGTCTCACCTTGCTAAGGGGCTCGATTTTCTTGTTTTCCTTTATGGTTTTTGGAATGGAGTGGCGGCATCACTTTTAGATTCTCTCTACCCCTTCAAATTATATTTTTAATTTCTTTTCTGCCTACCTACTTGACTAATGCCTCAATGAAAGTACTTGTGTTTGTCCTCTTAAAAAATTATTTGGCCATATAAAGTACCTTTCTTTGGGTTGAATTATGGATTTAATTTTGAAATATAAGATCAAGTTGAAGACCGTAAGAAAATATTATCACTTTCCAGAAAATAAACAACAAAAATAGTCTACATTTTATAAAAATAGTCGTATCATTAACATAGTATCATAACCAACATATAAAAACCAGTTAAAGCATAGTATTCATGGAATGATGCACAGAGTGTTCAAGAACATGATTCAAATCCCTGTTTCTACAGAGATTTTAAGACGAAGTACTGGATTCAAGCCTATCAGATTAATGGACAGTGGCCTAATTTGTCCAAAAATTTCTCTTCAATACTGTGTAAGAACCCATCACAGATTAGAAGTAATTAGGTAAAATTAAATTCAATCAACATAATTGACTGTAGATCAGAGAGCGACAAGCATCTAACAAAAAGTGACACCAAAAACATCTTTCTCAGAACCCAAAGAAAGCCGTACTTCAGTAGTGCAAAGTGAAAACCTTAAAAAGTGAAGGCGCCCTCCGTTCTTAGCAAGGCATGCAATGTGCCTAACAATGTTTCTAATCTCAAAAGATCTGCCATTTCCATGCTTAGATTTAGATGCCTCGCTCCATATGATGATGAGCCACCATCAATTTAACAAAACAATGCATCTCCACTTTAAATGGATATCGTCTTCTCTCTCGCCATGAATGGAATGGTTCATCATTCAAGATAGTGGATGATGTTAGGTATTGCCACCACCATTAATAACAGTACCCACACACAGAATTTCATGTCAAAACCTTACCCTCCCTATCCCCTGCCCCCTCCATCAACCAGAACTAAGCTTAGTTATTATCACACATCACCCACGTAAATCAAAAATAAAAAATGCAATCAATTTACACAAATATAAAACTCGATTATAAAAACACTTTGAAACTTCAATGAAAACACTTATTATTATTATTATTATGAGATTTCAATTGAATAAATCCAATAACACTAAAAAAGATTACCAACGATAAATAAAGTGGACCACACAAGCCGACCAAAGATGACGAGGCTCACTTGTTTTAGACAAGTCGTGTAATCCACTTCATTTACTATTAATGATCTTTTTTAGTATTTTGAATTTGTCTTATTAATTTTTTTTTATAGTGTTGATATCGTGGTCATTGGAGTTTTAATGTCTTCAATTATTAATTTTTTCTCTCTCTCCTCACTTTTTATTATAAGTTGTATAAGATCATTTTATAATTTAAGAGAGTCGTCAATGATATTTATAATTTTGAGGTTCTCTAAACTTTGTTATTTATTTAAATATTTTTTGAACAATGTTATTTTTTTTAAATTTTTAATGTGTTAAATTCTATTGAAAAAAAACTAAACACAGGTATATTTTTACGTAATGGAATCCAAATAGCATCTTTTTCACGGTGGCTTTGAGGACATAATTCAGAATTTAGGTTCCTCTGAGCTAGCCAACTAGGCAGGGGTTCATGCAATATATATGCAGATCAGATAATTATGGGGCTCTTCCTGACGGTTTTTGCCTGTAGAAGTGTCCTGGTAATAGGCAATAGCAGAGAATTTTGAGAAGTATTTGATGTATGCCATGCCAATGCTGCAATGTGCCGCAGAGTTGTCTGCCCACAGCTTTTTTTTGACAAGAAAATACAGGAAAAGAAAAAATTCATTGTGATCCGGCGGGTTGATCCGACAAGATCCTTTTAAAAATTCAATTACAACTCGTTAATTTTTGTTTTTTTTTTACTAAAACAACGTTGTTTTGATTTTTTTTTATAAAAAACAATTAACCTGGATGACCCGATCAAAACTCGGGCCTTGGACCAAACCGGGTCTAAAAATTATGCTCGAAAGAACCACGCAACAAAGAAAAAAAAAACTAGATGAGTTGGCATAATTTATATTAGATTGTCTTAATTTAGTGGATTTTCTAATTTCTCGAATTAAGTTTTAGCAAAATAAACTTCATAATACGTAAGAGTTAGCTTGATGAGAACATGCTAAATCAAGAATACTAAATTTAGATAACATTTAGTTACTATTTATAGATAAACAAGAGGTATATAATAAAAATAGATGATAACATGTTGTTTTATTCTTTCAATTTTAAAAATATATAAATTCATTTTAAAATTTGCATATTTATTTTACATTTATTCTTTTTTTTCTTTCACCAATCAGAAGCAACCTAAAAGACTCTGTAACTACATAGCATACAACCTGTCTCCCACCACTCACAGGCTGGCAACTCCTGCACACTGATCACATAAAATGACAAATCTGACGTGGCAACCAGGTACATATATCGAGGCGATCTCTCCCTACTATATAAACCCCACTCTTCTCGGCTTCAAGCCTCGCCTAACCAAAAATAAATCATATCAAGACTTCCACTCTCAAATCTTGAATTCACAAGATGGGTATTTGCAGTTCTTGTGAATCGACACATGTAGCAACAGCAAAGTTGATCTTACAAGATGGAAGGTTACAGGAATTCTCGTACCCAGTTAAGGTTTCATTTGTTCTTGCCAAGATCCCAACCTACTTCATCTGCAACGCTGATGAAATGGAGTTTGATGATGTCGTTTCAGCTATAAATGATGATGAAGAACTCCAACCCGGTCAGCTTTATTTTGCCTTGCCATTGAGCTGGCTAAAGCATCCCTTACAACCTGAAGAAATGGCTGCATTGGCCGTTAAAGCCAGCTCCGCTCTAATGAAAAGCGGCGGGGCTGAGAAATGTGGATGTCACAAGAAACTGGTTTTTTCTGTCGAGAACGATGGTAAGTCAAGCCGGAGAGTGGCGGCCGGCGGTGGCGGGCCGAGAAGAAATGGTGGCAGGGGAAAGTTCTCGGCGAGGTTGGGTGCCATTCCTGAGTAGGGGTGGTTTGGGGAATTAGAGAGGGTTGTGGGTGTAAATATTGTCATGATTGGGGTTAGTTGTTGAAGTTTGTGGGTAGGATTGCACCCTGGATTGATGATTAGGTGGCTGTTGCAATACCTTTGGCTGTCCCCATTTAAGGGCTGTATTACAATTTTACCCCTAGATGAGTTGACTAGCTATATTTGAAAATAATAACCATTTTTTTCGCTCCTTATTAATTAACAAGTGAGTATCAAGCAACGTTTACGGTGCCAGTGATGACTTTTTCAAATTGGTTTTATTCATAATTATATTAAAATAATATTTTTTTATTTTAAAAAAAATTATTTGTATTATTAACGTATTAAAACAATTACAAGATATAAAAAAAAATTAAACAAAAAAATTTAAAATTTTTAAAAATATTATTTAAAATACAATTTCAAACAACCTCTGAATAACTCCGGAAGTTATTATCCTTGCTCATGACTCAAATTTAAAAATAGTATATGCATCGGTCCTTGTAATTTACCGTAGGTTAATTTAGTCTATAAAAATATAAAAAAATGAAAAGAAATGGTATTAGCAGTTAAATGCATTATAATACAAATCAACAAACAATTAATATTGATGTAACTAATTTATTTTAACCATAGAACATGCATAACACGTGCATTAATGCCACATTATGCTGTGCATATGTATAATATACGAATTGACAGTCAAAATACACATATAAGTTTAATTACGTGCATTCTTAATTAATTGCAGATTAAAATGGGAAATATTTTAATTTTTGAGAAAGGAAATTACGTGCTTTGAAAGGAAGGGCTGTGATTAACTCACTTAATTATAGTAAATTCAAAACCAAATCAGTAGCTAAATGAAGCCGAGTTGAATTTTTGTAGTATTTTTTTTTTTATTTTCTTGAAAGGAAAAGAGCAAAGATTTGGGGTTCTGGGAATAATATATTTTTGTCGAAATCTTAGAAGCTTGTCTTTGCTGTCCAACATGAAAAAAAAAAAAAAAAAAGGATAATAGAAATATGGTATGGACAATGAAGTGTGGCCACGTTACAATGTTGTGTCAGTTTGGCGGAAGAGGGGGCAACAAAATGTGCGATTGACACCACCTTGCTAATGCTGCCTAATTAACGCGGTGCCATCATGGCTTTTGCCTGAGTTTGGTGTTTGTGTTATTAAATTTAGTTTTTAAAAATATTTAATTGGTATCTTTTAGTATTTTTTTATAATTTTAATGTGTTGATATTAAAAAAAATTTATTTGTATATATTTTCAAGCGAAAAATACTAAATAATTTCTTAATAGCTGTAATATATTATAATCTTTTTAAATAAAGATATTCTCATGTGTAAATATAATATGATAATGGGCATTTTTTATTTTCTTAATTACTGTATAATAATTATGGGTTAGTTTCCAATTATTGGGGCATGCATGTATGCGCAATTGCTAATTGGATTTCGGGTCACTATTCAATGCTTGTGACATTGATTTAAATGCTTTGAGCGATAGTACTGTTACAGCTGTTGTCATTTATAATTGATGTCCCTGTATCTCTAATATGCAGCTGTTGTCATCTAGCTAACTGTATTTTTTAAAAAATTTGATTATTTTTTAGTTTAAATTATTTTGATATTTTAATGTGTTAATATCAAAAATAAATTTAAAAAAATAAAAAATATTATAATAATACATTTTAAAATAAAATTACTTTAAAAAATAATATCTACAACACTTCTAAACCTACTCCATTATAATTCATATTTTAGGCCTCTATGGATTCTCAGGTTTTAGCTAATGCTTTCAATGGACTCTTACCCCATTCATCCATAATCCTTTTTTATATATAAATTTATTAAAAAGACTTAAATAAATTAGAGTTTCTGCCTTTCTAGAAGGGGAAAGGGAGGCATAATTTCTTATTAATAATAATTAAAAAGAAGAGAATAAATAATTGTCTCCGATCCCGGAGGTAAATAAATAATAAAAAGAGAAGATCCATCGTGAAAACCAGCTGGGAGAATCCAATGTTGCATCATATGAGGGTGAAAGACCAATTATTACCTACAAAAAAAAAAAAAAATGTAAGAAAAAGAAGAATCGTCTTGTTTTATTTATTTATTTAATTTACCATTCATTCATCCATTCATGAGATAAACAAGTTGAGGATAAATTTGCTGGACGGAGGGAGACATTTTTGATGTGTAGTATCATATTATACATCGAATTTCTTATTGCATTGACCATGACTTATCCTCTTCATTTTTTGTGCTTGCAACTTGATACCCTCGCCTTCATAGTTATTCCATTCTTTCCTTGGTGGGTGTGTCTCTTTATATATATATATAAACATTGACATTATGGATAAATATTGTGAAATTATTATTTTATCATTCTTAAACCAAATTGTTAGAGATAATACTATATATTTTTTTAGAGATTAACTAGTCATTTTCAAATTGATTGGGATAAATCAATCTTTTCATTTTTTAATACAATAAAATCATTTAATTATTTTTAAAAGCAAAAACTTTTAAACCGGTGTCAAAGAGCTTTTTAGTTTTTTTTCTTTTTAAGTGCAATAAAATAACTAACTACCTTTAAAAAATATATAAAAAGGGCTAAAAAAGAGCTCCAACGTATATCAAGCCTGCATGTCTGGCCTTGGTTTAAAAAAAAAAAACACAAAATACTAAAACACATATGTTGTGAATTGAAACACTGAAATGATTATTTTTTCATTCTCCAACAAAATCAACTAACTTGTTATTAGGGATAATACAGTCTTTTCCATATGTTTTACAAGTCATTTTCAGATTGATTAGGATAAATTAATCTTTTTAATTTTTTAGCACAATAAAATAACTTAATTCCCCTTAAAATAATATTTTTTGAAATAGTATTCAGGGGCATTTTAGTCTTTTCCTTATCTAAACACAATAAAATAACTAAATTATTATTCAAATAGAAAACTATTAAGCGAACGTCCATAGGCTTTTTCGTATTTTTAACTTGGTTTTTATGTTATAATCAAGTTGACTAGAGGATAATTTGGTATTTTAATAAATATTAAATATTATTTAAAAAAAAAAGTGGTTAATGTGTGCAACACATGAACCAGTGGGTGGGAGACCCTCATGCCATTCGGGCCTACGCGTGAGGCATCATTCGATGACCAAATAATTGCTTTTCAGGATGCCATTCGAATCATCTTGATGGCCCTTCAATCATTGGGCGACGCGTGTGACCAACAAACCTCTAGTTTGGCGTCAATTATCTTTTTTCCTTTGTTTTTTTTATCCTTCTCGATTTTTGTGTTTGACCTTAATTTTTTCAAAGTAGCTCTTCAATTTATTATTTTTTTAGATTTGTTTCTTGTTCTTTTTATTACTATTTATTTTATTCAAAATAATTTATAAAATTAAATTTTTTTTAATTTCATTCTCTTTTAATTTTTTTTCATTTATCATATTTGATCCCTGTTTTTTTATTTTTTTTATTTATTTAATTTGAGATAGTTTTTAAAAATGATTTTTTTTTAATAATTTCATTCTCCTTAACTTTTCCTCCAATCATATTTAATCCTTATTATTTTTTATTGATATTTCCTTTAACTTTGGCAAAAATTTAAAACTGATTTTTTTTCTTTCTAATTTCATCTTTCAATGTTAAATTAGTTGGG
>Ga0307515_10025774_pt1 | contig 10152 bp, 4 predicted proteins | sample 17_EM_MG_FD_194513 | JGI IMG/M metagenome (GOLD analysis project Ga0307515, IMG submission 194513) | Populus trichocarpa ectomycorrhiza microbial communities from riparian zone in the Pacific Northwest, United States - 17_EM | ecosystem: Host-associated > Plants > Roots > Unclassified | place...
CCGGGCTATCCTCGGATAGGATTATTATCCGCCCGACCGGATAGGATAATTTATCCTCCGCAGGTCTGGTTTTGATCCTGATGTTCGTGCACGGACCTGCCTCAATTCGGTCCTGACGGGTTAAGGGATAGTTAACTGTTCCCTAACTAGGGTTATAATACTTATAGTTAACGCGTAGGGTTTGGGTTTGTTTACTATTTTAATAGTAGTTATATTAACGTAACGTAATATAAGGGCGTAAAGAGACTTTAGGGAAGGTTTAAAGGAATAATATAAATTCTATCTAAATCTAAGGGTATATAGCTCTTGCTGAGAACAAGACGTTGCGTAAAGAAGAGAAAGGAATAACGAGAGAATCTTATAATTAAATAGTCAGGGGTCTTGGTGGTTTGATGCGTGCGTACGTGCGCACGCGGTCTTTGACGGACTTCGGTAGAATTCAATTGATCTGGCAGAACTTGGCAGAAGTCGATCAAGCTGGCAGAATTCGGCAGAATTTGGTCAAAGCGTCGGAGTTCGTCTGTCGAGTTTCACCGAGACATTCTTACTGTAACTGGGCTAGTCCCGTTACATGCGGTCAGGGACATCTGGTCGCTTTAGGGCAAATCCTTAGCAGATTTGAGTACTAGGTACTAGTAAAACCGCTAAGAATTAACCCTAGAGTCTCCCAATCATACGGTAAAAATTAAATATCCCCTCACGTGACTGCGATAGATAGAAGGTGGAGCAACTGTCTGCCAGAAAAAACGGTCTAATCCCTGCGAAAGCTGCGATTCTCCATTGTGATCTTCTTCGTTCCGAGAATTGCTTGTCGCACATTCTATTTATGGCTCGAAGGAAAAATTCGTTCAAATTTCCAAAATATCTTTAAGTCTCTAAAACTCTATTGCTTGCTGCTCCCTGTGCTCACGCGGTTTCCTCTCGAGTTTTTGCTTCCGCTTCATTATCTCCCCAGAGAACTTAAGCTTATGCATTAGACTAGCATCAAATACATAATATTTGGCAATAAACCCCTTGACAGATAGAAGGTTGTCACTTGCAATCGTCTTCACCCCGATAGGATCGTCCTATGTTCCAAACATGAACGGATCCGACCATATTAGACTTCTTCTCCCTCTTTGAATCGCCAGATAACTCGAGTAAAGAAGACTTGCCCGCTATAATAAAGCGGGAAAATGTCATAAACGACCTCACCCTAAAATTGATCAACTTCTTAAGTTGTTTTCGTCAGAACCTGTCGATTCAGGTTGGACTTAGCCTATTACCCTACTCCTTGTTCCTATTCCGGTTGTACTACTACCCCCCGTTTCAGTTACATACCTCCCATTCCTCGTGTATATATAGTCTCTTTTTCTTCGTAGTTTGAATAGACAGAGTCCTCATTCTTTTCTTACAATCGGTGCACTGACTACCGATCGACAGAACCGCTATCCCTACTCTAAACATCTCTCAATACAACTCTAAACTCACACATCATTCCCTCGCTATCAACAGCACCGTTTGTACTCGCAATTCGGGCCTCGTATCCTGTTGCTGCTTCATCCAGCGGCCAATACTTCAGTACCATCCTTCCGTATGCCTTGTCATTGAGCTGAGCCAGCTCGAGAATCTTTGGCGTTGATGATTCGTCGGTGGATTGAGCCGGGGGGGAGGTGAGTGATGTAATTGAATTCGCCATCTTTATACGTTGCAGTTCCGATATAGTTTCTTGATAGATGCGGCGATGTTGCTGAAGCCGCTCCTTTGAAGCTTGCAGATTAGAGAGCATCCAGAAGTTGATGCGGTCCCGTTTTGTCGGCCATGTTCCGGCTTCGATACGCTGAGTTGACCCCTGTAGATCGTGTCCACCACCCTCAGCTGTCGTATCCGCAGCAATACTGCTTGTTGTGCCATCTCCAAGCTCATTGGTGGAAACGTCCCTGGGAAACGAGTTGATAAAAACGTCGATTTCATCAACACTGTAACCTTCCTGCCAACAAAATTTTCTTACTTCTTGCATTCTTTCGGTGGCGTTTAGCAGATCAGCATCCATCTGCGCTTGGAGCTGGATTCGAGAATCATCACCGATTTTAGGAAAGTACCAAGGCATATTCTCAAGCATAGCCTTCTGCGACTTCAAGGACGTGGTCTCATGAACTAGTTTAATATAGGAATTGACCAAGTCATCCTCCATGATGTGGGACAGGACGTCGGAGTCTTTGGACCGAATTGGAAAGGAACGAGTGGCTGGGATAGAATCCAACAGTTTCTCCTTGCCAGGCTTGAGTTTCTTAACACCATGATGCCAGGCATTTGGTTCACCTAGACTCTCCACCCCTGATGACGAACATGATTCGTCTGGTTCGGTGCCCCGTTTCCTCTTTTGACCTGGCAGTTCCTTTGAAAAGTCGCCTGAGATAAGTGTGGAAGTGGCTCGCTGCTTTCCCTTGGGTCCCGTATATGTCACTGGGCCCCATAAGCTTTGTCTTTGGGTTTCATCTGCAGCGCTCGATCCTGAACCTAATGTGGCCGAGAAATGAAATTTGGCAGGAACACCTGGGGATGGAGGAGAGGAATGCAGATGACCGTGAATCGGGTGCTGATAGCTGGCGAGGCAGGGTAGGCAAAAATCCAATCAATCCTTATCGATACGATACGCGAGATCATATCATATCATATCATATCAATCGATTTTTTTGATCCGCTACCAAATAAGCGAGTAATTACAGCTAAAATATTAACTACTAACGTCCTTAGCTTCCCTACTAATTAGGTTCCTTTATATAAAATATTATAAAATAAAATAAAAATGGCAAAAAAGAGAGGGGATTAAAATTAGTAACTTTTATCTATTCCTTATTATCCTCTAGTTCTATAATCCGATCCTTACACTCTAGTACTCCCACTGCCGCTATTATAGGCTAAGAATTTTTATTATATAATAAATATTAAGCCCTATAATCCCGCTATTTATAATTTCCACAGCACCTACTATAGAACCCTGGGAGACTCCGACACTTAGTAAAGGGGTAAGGGCCTACTAGATAACGTAGAGTCGCCGTATAGGCCTCGTAGGGCTAGCGTTAATTAGCTCTCTGCCTTATATAAGTAATATAGGTTACTTATAATTATATTTAGAGATCCACAACTCTAAATTAGAATTGTATTTATATATAAGGGCCTCCCTATCTACACCTGCTTCTCTAATACCCCCCCTACCTAAGCCTTTACATTAATTACCAGTAAAGCTTTTACCCTCTCCTACTTATCCTAAGAGTAGTTAGTTATATAGGTATATTATACAAAGAGGAGAGTTTATTTATAGTATGGCAATATTGCCAAAGAATCTCTTATATAGTAGGACGGGAAGTATACCAGATAATTATATTTCCTAATTCCTAGTAAAGGATAATATTAGTGGGATTTAAACTTATAATCTATTAAGTTTAAAATTAGTATATATTTACATATACCACCTATACGCCTTTAGTAGTTACCTTTTACCAAAAATTACTTTATTTATATATCTTATACTCCTACCCCTTAGTATTATATAATATATCTCTTATATACCTTTCTTTATATAACTACTATATTCCTTTTAAAATTCCACTCTAGTGCTAGCTCTTTATACACTCCGTCTTCTTAAGGCTCTAAAATCTAAGCTGTATTCTCTCCTATAATACTATATAATGCCCTTCTAAAAATACTCTCTCTAGTTCGTCACTTATAGCTAGAATTAAAAGTACCTCTTTTATAAAGAGTAAAAGCTATAGCTAGCGCTTTATTTGTTATTCTTAAGACTACCACTAAAGTAAAGAAACTTTAATTTTATATAGTACTTTAGAGTAATAGTCCTTATACTCATCCTAGCTTGCTAGTTAAGTAACCTTTTTATTTAACTTATTTATAATTTAATTATACTCATTAAGTTCTTTATACTTATCTTATAATAGCTTAGCGTTAACCTTTCTCTAAGCGGCGACGTTAATCTAGAACGGACCAAGAAAGAGCTAGGACGAACCTATATAGGTAAGCTAGAACGGACTTAGATATAGGTATTAGTTAAGATAAGAGGATAACAAGTTTGGTTAATAGGCGGCTAAGGGACAATAGCTGCGCGGCGTCAAGTTATTATGGGCCCACGCCTACAAGACACGGTCGGCCTATTATCGCGAGAGCGTCATAGGTAACGCGAAGCAGCTGGCAACGGCTATAGGGCGTAGTATACAATGGCAGTGACGGACGACTCTAGGAACCTTACCCCTTTACTAGGCTCTGACTCCTAGTAGACCTATCTTAGAGAAAAGATTATTACCTTGTTAATAACACTGTCTATATAGCCTAAAAGGACGGACGCGCGTGTTAGTTTATCTAGGCAGGGTAGGCTGTAAGGATAGGCTTATAGAGCAAATTAGGTGTATATAGGTAGTGGCTAGTTTTAGCTAGCTGGCTGCTGTAGAAGCAGATAGACGTTAAGGGGCGTTTAAAGTGGAAAACTATGGTAGAGGGCCCTGGCAAGAGGGCCTCCGCAACTCTGCTTTATATATAACTCTCGTAGCTCTATAATGCAAATATATCCTAGCCATATTTAGCGACATTAATTCTCCCTTTCTACGTAGCGGCGTTAACCTTTCTTTAGGCGGCGACGTTAATCTAAAACGGACTAAGAAAGAGCTAGGACGAACCTATACGCAGCGGCGTTAACCTTTTTCTAGGCGGCGACGTTAATCCAAAACGGACCAAGAAAAAGCTAGGACGAACCTATATAGGTAGGCTGAAACGGACTTAGATATAGGTATTGGTTAAAATAGGAGGATAATAAGTTTAGTTAGTAGGCGGCTAAGGGACAATAGCTGTGCGGCGTCGAGTTATTATGGGCCCACGCCTGCAAGACACGGTCGGCCTATTATCGCGAGAGCGTCATAGGTAACGCGAAGCAGCTAGCAACGGCTGTGGGGCGTGGTATACAATGGCAGCGACGGACAACTCCAGGAACCTCACCCCTTTACTAGGCTCTAACTCCTAATGGACCTGTCTTAGAGGAAGGATTATCACCTTATTAACAACACTGTCTATATAGCCTAAAAGGACGGACACGCGTATCGGTTTATCTAGGTAGAGTAGGCTATAAGGATAGACTTATAAAGCAAATCAGGTGTATATAGGTAGTGGCTAGTTTTGGCCGGCTAGCTGCTATAGAAGCAAATAGACGTTAAGGGGCGTCTAAAGTAGAAAACTATAGTAGAGGGCCCTGGCAAGAGGGCCTCTGTAACTCTACTTTATATATAACTCTTATAGCTCTATAATGCAAATATATCCTAGCCATTAGGAAATTACTTAAGAGAATAGTAGCCGGCTAACTATTTAGAATTGTAGAGAAAACGGGTATACTACCGGCCAGTTAGATGGGAGCAAGGCTGGGGCGCTTAACGTAGATAGCACTAGAGCTACTAACCTAATAGGTGCATATAGTGTAAAGGAGCAACCTAAACCTAGTAGCCTTACTACTTAGCCTTAATATTTCCGGGGCCTTTAACCGAGTTTCCTATAAAAGAATAATCTATAATATAAAGGCCTAAGCTATACCTTACTAGATAATATAGTTTATAAAGTCCTTCCTTAAGGATTAAATAACGAGGCTCTTAATTAGAGGATATATAGTATAAATAATATAAATAAACACCAGTATACTCTAAGGCTTAGCGCTATCGCCGATCCTATTCCTTTTCTTTACCTATACGCTCCTACTAGAGCTATAAGGAGGCACTACTATAGTATTTAGGTTTGTTAATAACTCTAATATACTAACGTATAGTAAAACTATAGAGGAGAACTACAGAGCCCTAAAGAGGGCACATAAAGTATATATAACGTAGGTACGCCAGTATAGGGTAGTATTTACCCCTAAAAAGTACTACCTTATCTACTTTATAAGGAGCTATAAGAAGTTTAATATAAAGGCTATGGTTAATATATACGGCTTTATAAAAGGCCTAGTTAGTAACCTACGCGTACTAGGGGTATAGGTCAACTTAAAGCTTAAATAGGGACTATATATTAACATTATTAAGGTAAAAATAGTTACCTAAATAGCTGCACTAACCTGGCTTACGGCCTCTATATAGGGCGCCTCCTTTTAAAAGGCGCGGATAATATACTCCGCCGTAGTCCGGCTGGCAATTTTATATAAATATAGTACCTAGTATTTATCACTAAAGTGGACAAAACCTAAAGAGATAAGTAAAACCAAGCTATGCCAGCTGGGCGTAGCGCAAAACCTATACCTCCGTACTATTACGGGGGCATATAAATTAACGCTAATAGTAGTATTAGAGCATAAGACGGGGTTTCCGCCGCTTTAGATACACCTAAAAGAACTAGCTATAGCCTATATAGAAAGGATGTAAAAAGGACTAGCAAGAGAGTATATTAAGAGGGAGTGTAATACTATACGGGCTATAATAGTATACTAACTTCGGCCTAGAATAAAGCTATTAATACGGCCCACTAGATGGGATAAGCTTAAGAGAATAGCGGCTATTATCTTAGGGATAGATATACGGCCGATAGACCTATCTAAAGCGCAGTATAAGAGGAGCAAAAGGGCTAGGGTATAAGAGGCGTTTAAGGAGCGGTGGAAAAGGGAATAAGAAAAGTACTAGAATATGCTTACCTATTATACAACAGCCTAGGCCGAGCTATGGAATAAAAAGGTCTTTAAACGCCACGTAAGACTTACTAAGGTAAAGAGTATAATTAATACGCTGCTTAAAACTAAGTATATAGGGCTTAATAAATACCTCTACTACTAAAAAGTACTAGGGCACCTAACTCCGGCCTGCCTATGCGGCTATAACTAATAATTAACGATATATATAGTGGTATTCTGCCCTAGGTACGCCGCTAGCCGGGCAGAAATATACTACTATACTAGAATATCCTTATATAAAGAGCTCCTAGCTAAGCTAAAGGCTGCTAAGGCGGTTATGGACTAGTTTATACAGACAAACCTTCTATTATACCTCTTATTAGCTAGAAAACTGGCTAGGGTAAAGGGAAAAGGCTAAGAGGTACTCTAAGAGGAGGAGGACGAATACTAAATAGTAAATACTGTAGGTGTAACAGAATATGGCAGAACTTTATAGGTATAGTAAAAGATAGTAGAACTTTATAGGTGTAGCAGAGTATAGTAAAACTCTATAAGTGTAGTAGAAGATAGTAGAACTTTACAGGTATAGCAAAATATAGTAAAACTCTATAGGTGTAGCAGAATATAGCAGAATTTAGTAGAATTTCGCAGGCGACAGAATATAGTAGAATTTTATAGGTATAGCAGAATACGGTAAAACTCTATAGGTATAGCAGAATATAGCAGAATTTTGCAAGTGGTAGAATTCGGCATTTTTGTAAATATGGTAGAATAATTAACCTTCTATACTACCAGCTTTGCGGGCTACTAGTCTACGCTATACCTAGATAACTAGAGTAGCTAGGAATAGAATAGAATAGAACTTAGGCCTAACTATATACCTACCAGACGGACCTAGGAGTACGCATTAAAATAGCTTTTCTATAGCGCCTTAAGGAGACGTCTACTTATGCTTAGCAGTTACTAACTAGAAGAGAGGCTACATAGGCCACATAATAGGAGAAGGAGAGGTTTTATCCGGCCCTAGCTGTACGGTTCCCCTCTTATTTTATATATATATATATAATATATATACCTATATAGACCCGCTATATAGACCCTAACGGGAGCCGCAACAGCGTAATTGAATATCTTACTTACTTATAATAGCTTATTATATAATATTATCTAAAGAGAGGTAATAGGCTTTTCTAATTCTTAGTATATTTCCCAGAGCTATTAAACCTTTAGAAGTATTATTTTTTACCACTTCTTTTTCTAAAATATCTTAATATACTTTATATAACGATTTAGATAAAGAATAAGTGTAGTAGTATAAAGAGACGAGTTATCTATTCTCTAGTAGTACTTATTAAACTTCGCCTATATATTCTTTACTTAAAGTAAGAGAGCTTTATTTAATTTAAAGAGTACCTATTATATAATATTAGCTTTAGCTTAAAATAAAGTAACTAGGAGAAGACTTATACTAGAGAGTTCTCTATATATTTAATAAGTATATCTATTATAAAGAGTACTTAATTAAATATTATATAATCCCTTTATATCTTTAATATTATACGGTAGAATAGCTTTAAAAAGGTATAAATCGTATAAAGAAGCTTCCAGTCTTACGGTAAGATATAATCCTCCTTAAGCGTATTAAAGTTACTCTTAATATAGTTATTAATTTCTGACTTATGCTTAAGTAAGACGCTTAGCATTTAATACCAGCTATTTCATCTTATACGATTATTAAGTAGAACTTATCTTCTAACTAAAGTCTTAAACTCCTTTATACGACTTGCTAAGGCATAAAAGTATACTATAATATTATAAAGCTTACTAAGTAGGCCTATTGCTCGGAAAGCCTATTTCTACTTAATCTCTTCCTTATAACTTTGCTTTTCTCCACTTATATCATTCCTTTTATATAACTTAATAGCCTTAAGTTTAAGAGTGTCTTTAAAGAGGAAGGCCTAGACGGCAAGATTAATAGTATACCCCTAGCAGCGGATATATTATTAGATGGGATTTTAGGTAATATCCTTATTATCGGCAAGATACTTATAGATCGTACAATAGAGGGTATTATTTATTATAGAATTATCTGCGATAATAGCTCCAAGCTTTTATACAATCCCATACTCCTCTAGGACTAGGAGAAGAGTATTTTATTACTTAGCTCCACTATAACCAAGTACTATATAAAGGGTAAGAAGAGCTTTTATCCGGTTTTCCTAGCTATTAATAAAGTAGGCGCAAACTGTAAGAAGAAGGTAGTTATTTAGGGACGTCTAGATATCAATAGAAAGATAAATACTTATTAACGCTAATTAAACTTATCTTTATACGATGTCTTTCTATAACTAAAAGGAATAGATAATTATCTAAGAAATTTTTATATACGTTGTTGTTATTAAATCGGATAACTTTGGGTTAAGAGCCTAATAAAAGATATAGAACTCTTCCCACTTTATAATTCGAAATAGAAGGTTTTATATAATAACTAAGTTAATAAGAGCTTATTGGATAATATCCTTATTTAGAGCCTTTATAAGGATTATAGAATTAACTTTATCTATCCCAAATTCTAATACTATTTGTGCCTAAAGTTCCTAAAGCTTTTAAAGTGCTTACTCCTTTATATAAGGCTGTTTTAAGTTAATAGAGATTATATAGTCTTTCGTAAGATATTTTTTAATATTTATAGTTAATAGTGCTAAGTAACTTTCGCACTAATTGCAGTATATAAGCCTTTGGTTTTTTTTATCATATATTAGCTCGTTTTTATATAGTGGGCGAGTAAATTTATGGACTAGAGACCGAAGCTAAGCCTATTATATACTGGAGCTCTTAATTAAGCTAGGAGTATTTTTAAAAAGAGATAAATCCGCTTCTAAAGCTATATTTCGTACGATATTGTAGTAGAAAAGTAGTAAATTCAATGGAAGAAAATTTGATGGGGAATGCCAAGGAATATCACGATACTTCGATATGATACGAGATATCGTATCGATAGTGGATCGTCAATCGTATCGAGATAAGATTAGATTTTTGCCTACCCTGTGGCGAGGTGGGGAGATTTATTTGAAGACTATCCAGCAATTAGTCTGTGAAATGGGTTGGTTAGTAAGAACTCACAGTGTACTTGCCCACTATTTTCTTCAAAATAGGGCCCAGGTCCTGCCATCGGAATACCTTGACATCTTTCTCGACCTTCCGTGGCTTAGGGGCCGGAAACCCCATAATAGTCTGCCAAAACCCCTCAGTATCAGACTTTGCTTTCGAGACTGTTTGAGGCCGAAAGCCTTCTATATTTCTCCTTATTCGATTTTTCTCCTCGACTGTAAATCTTGCCCCAACAAGATGCTCCAACAGGTAGATGACGTCAACGCTGGTCACAAAGCATTCCTGTTTGTAGTCCCAATAAATGCAGCTAATGCAAATAGCATTCGGCGGTCGCTCATTGACCCCCACATATTTAAATGTGGTCGTGATTACAGATCCAGAGTGAGACCGCTCAAAGAGAACTAGACGTC
>Ga0307515_10025775_pt1 | contig 10152 bp, 8 predicted proteins | sample 17_EM_MG_FD_194513 | JGI IMG/M metagenome (GOLD analysis project Ga0307515, IMG submission 194513) | Populus trichocarpa ectomycorrhiza microbial communities from riparian zone in the Pacific Northwest, United States - 17_EM | ecosystem: Host-associated > Plants > Roots > Unclassified | place...
GAAGTACGTCGCCGCGGCCCGTGACGCCGGGCTCGGGGTCATCTTCATCACCCACAACCCGCACCACGCGTTCATGGTCGGCGACCACTTCGTCGTGCTGAAGCAGGGGCGGGTCGACCTCAGCAGCCCGCGTGCCGAGCTCAGCATCGACGATCTGACCCTGCACATGGCGGGTGGCGCCGAACTCGACGCGCTGCGCCACGAGCTCGATCGGCTGGAGGCGCCGGACATGGGCGCGCTGCACGGGACGGCCGCGCGATGAGCGCTCCCGCGGCCATCCACCACGTCACGCTCGCCGTGGCGGACGTCGAGCGGGCCGTCGACTTCTACACCCGGGTCGTCGGCCTGCGGCTGCGTGCCGACCGCCCCCGGTCGGCCGGGGCCGGCGCCTGGCTCGACGTCGGCGCCCAGCAGATCCACCTGGTGCGGGCCGATCCGCCGCCGGACCGTGGTCAGCACGTGGCGCTCGTCGTCGCCGACCTGGCCGCCCTGACCGGCACCCTGCGCGCCGCCGGGACGGTGGTGACCGTCCCGGCGGGCGGTGGTCGCCGGGCGTTCGTCTCCGATCCTTCGGGCAACACCATCGAGCTGCAGGAAGGCCGAGCCGTCAAGATCGGGGGATGACCAGGGTGGATATGCTCGACGAGAAGACTCGGAGGTGAACCGGTGGACGATCGCCCGTCCGGTGGCACACGGCGCCCGACGATGGTCGACGTCGCGGAGCGGGTAGGTGTCTCCAGGGCCCTGGTCTCACTGGTGTTCCGCAACAAGGAGGGCGCGAGCCGGGCGACGCGCGAGCGGGTGTTCCAGGCGGCCGCCGAGCTGGGCTACCGGCCCGACATCGCCGCGCAGCTGCTGAGGAGCCGCCGCAGCCGGCACGTGGGCGCCCTCTACGTCCCGACCGAGCCGTTCCACGCCGACATGATCGACGCGCTCTACCCGGTGGCCGAGAAGAACGGCTACGACGTGGTTCTCGGCGCGCTGACCCAGACCCGTGACGTCACCAAGGCCACCGAGGAGCTGCTCGGGTTCCGGTGTGAAGCCGTGCTGCTGATCGGTGTGGACGCGACCCTGGGACAGCTCACCGCGCTCGCCGCCAAGGTGCCGATCGTGGCCGTGGGCCCGCACCAGCACGGCCCGCAGTTCGACACGGTCCGCTCCGACGACACCCGGGGTGCGCGACAGGCCGTGGATCACCTGGTGGCACTGGGACACCGCCGGATCGCCCACATCGACGGCGGCCAGGGCCCGGCCGCGGCCGACCGGCGTCGCGGCTACCGCAACGCCATGCGCAAGCACGGTTTGGCGGCGGACATCCACGTCATCCAGGGCGACTACACCGAGGAATCCGGCGCGCTGGCCGCGCAGCAGCTGTTCCGCCGGGATCGGCCGCCCACCGCGGTGTTCGCGGCCAACGACCGGTGCGCGGTCGGCCTGATGCACGCGCTTCGCCGCATGGGCGTGACCGTGCCGGGGGACATCTCGATCGTCGGCTTCGACGGCAGCCACGCCGCGCAGCTGCCCCACATCGACCTGACCACGGTGCGGCAGGACATCGCCGGCACCGTCGAGGCCGCGATCCTCACCGCGCTCGAGCGGCTGGACGACGAACGCACCGAAGCCAAGCAGGTCGTCCTCAAGACCCAGCTGGTCGTCCGGAGGACCACGGCGCCACCGGCTTCCTGAGCGGTGGTCCGGGCTTCCGCGCTCAGCCGGGCGGTGGGCCGGAGGTCTTCCGCACGACGAGCCGGGGCGGGGTGACGAACCGCTCCGCCGGTCTCGTGTGTCCTTCCGCGCGGGCGATGGCGTGCCGGACGGCGGTGGCCGCCAGCGCGGCCGGGTCCTGGCTCACCGAGGTGAGCTCGACGTTGCCCAGCGAGGCGAGCCGGCTGTCGTCGTAGCCCACCACGGAGATCTCGCCCGGGACGTCGATGCCCCGCATCCGCAGCGTCAACAGGAACCCGAAGGCGGTCATGTCATTGTGCGCCAGTACAGCGGTGGGCCGGGAGTGCCCGGCGAGCAACTCCGTGGCGGCGGCGACCCCGGACTCTTCGTCGGCGTGCCCTTCGAGCACTCGGACACGGGCGTCGAGGCCGTGCGCGCTCATGGCTTCCCGGTAGCCCTCGCGCCGGGTACGCCCGGCCACCGCTTGGCCGCCGTCGACGTAGTGGATGTCGCGATGGCCGGCCGCGACGAGGTGGTCGACGGCCAACCGGACCCCGAGCCGGTCGTCGGCGCGCACCGAGTCCACCGAATCGGCGGTGAGCTCCGAGCCGACCGTGACCCCCGGCACCCGCCGGCTGAGCGCGGCCAGATCGTGGTTGCCGATCTCCGGGCTGATCAGGATCAGGGCGGCGCACCGGTCCTGGAACAGGCTCTCGGCCGCCTCGAGTTCGGTGCGGGACCTCGTGGTCGCGCTGAGCACGAGGTCGTAGCCGGTGTCCGCGACGGCCTGGTACAGGTGCTCGACGACCTCGGCGTGGAACGCCTGTGCGACGTCGAACGTCACGCCGAGCAGCCGCGAGTGCTGCTCGCGCAGCATGCGGGCGCGCTGGTCCGGGCGGTAGCCGAGCCGGTCGGCGGTCCGCAGGACCCGGTCGCGGGTCCGCTCCGACACGCCGGCCTCACCACGCAGGGCGACCGACGCGGAAGACACCGACGTGCCCGCGGCCCGTGCGACGTCCACGATCGTGACCCGCCCGGCCTTCGTCGCCATGCGCACTCCCTGCCTCGTCCGGAGCCGTCCGGCGGACTTTGTCTTGACATTCTAACCAGGTCCTGCTTACCGTTTCCGGGTGACGCTACCGGAACGTTCCGGTAAGCATCTGAGCATCTCAAAGCTATCGGGTCAAGAACGTTCCGGTCCGGCAGCAGGCTCGTTTGGGCGCCCCGCAGGAGGAAGGCGACGATGACTTCCACGGACCAGCAAGCCGTGCCCCCGGACGCGCGAACCAGGCACCCGGACCGCTTCCTGAAGATCGCCACCGTCATTTCGACGCTGGGCGGCCTGTTGTTCGGCTACGACACCGGGGTCATCTCCGGTGCACTCCCGTTCATGTCCCTGCCGGCCGAGCGGGGCGGGTTGGGGCTCACGCCGCTGGCGGAGGGAATCGTGGCGTCGTCCCTCGTCCTCGGCGCCGCGCTGGGCGCCCCGCTGGGCGGCCGCCTCGCCGACCGCTTCGGGCGCAAGCGGGTCATTCTCGGGCTCGCCGGTGTGTTCTTCGCCGGTGCGCTGGGGACCGCGCTGGCCCCGGGCGTCGCCCTGATGGTGCTGTTCCGGGTGGTGCTCGGGATCGCCGTGGGTGGGGCGTCGGCGACGGTGCCGGTGTTCATCGCCGAGCTCGCGCCGACCGAGCGCCGCGGCCGGCTCGTGTCGCAGAACGAGTTGATGATCGTGACCGGTCAGCTGCTGGCCTACACCTCGAACACCGTGCTGGCCGGCACGGTGGGCGAGAGCGGCTCGTGGCGCTGGATGCTCGTCGTCGCCACGGTTCCGGCCGTCCTGCTGTGGTTCGGGATGCTGTTCGTCCCCGAGTCCCCGCGGTGGCTGGCCGAACACGGCCGGTTCGGTGAGGCGCTGCGGAGCCTGCGCCGGGTCCGTGCGGCGGAGGCCGTCGACGCGGAGTTCGCCGAGATCGAGCGTCTCGTCGCCGCCGATGCCCGCGAGCCGCGGGCGGGCCGGCGGGACCTGGCCACGCCGTGGGTGCGCCGCATCGTGGTGTTCGGCGTCGGGCTGGCCGTCCTGACCCAGCTCACCGGGGTCAACTCGATCATGTACTACGCACCGACGATCCTGCTGGACACCGGGCTGGGCACGCAGGCCGCGCTCACGGCCACCATCGCCAACGGAGTCGTCGCGGTGGTCGCGGTCTCGGCGGGCATGTGGCTGCTCGGCCGGTTCGGCAGGCGGCCGATGCTGCTGACCGGGCAGATCGGCGTCACCGTGTCGCTGGTGCTGATCGCCGGCTGTCTCCTGGTGCTGCCCGACTCGGCTGCCCGCAGTTATCTCGTGCTCGCGTCGATGCTGATCTTCCTGCTGTTCATGCAAGGCTGCGTCGCCACCGTGTTCTGGCTGATGCTCTCGGAGATCTTCCCGTTGCGGCTGCGGGGTTTCGCGATGGGCGTGGCCGTGATCGGTACCTGGCTGGCCAATTTTCTCGTCACGCTGCTGTTCCCGCCGCTCATCGCCGCCATCGGCGGGGTCACGTTCCTGATCTTCGCCGCGATCAACGTCGGCGCGTTCGTCTTCTACGTCCGCCGGGTCCCGGAGACCCGCGGCCGCTCGATGGAAGCCATCGAGGCGCATTTCCGCGCGCAGCTCGCACCCTGACCCGCACCCTGAAAGGCACCGTCATGCCCACACGGCCCACGTCCGGCAAGCCCATCTCCGTCGCGGTGATCGGAGCCGGGATGGCCGGCCGCACCCACGCCGCCGGTTACCGCAACGTCAACACCGTCTTCGGCGACGGGCTGCCGCCCGTGCGCCTGGCCGCGATCGCCGACGCGAACGTCGAGCTCGGCGAGGACGCCGCCCGCCGCTACGGGTTCGAGAAGGCCGTGCCCACCTGGCAGGCCGTCGCCGAGGATCCGGCGATCGACGCCGTCAGCATCGTGGTCGGCAACTCCCTGCACCGGCCGATCGCGGAGGCCCTGGTCGCCGCGGGCAAGCACGTGCTGTGCGAGAAGCCGCTGGCCGGCACGATCGAGGACGCCCGCGCGATGGTCGAGCTCGAGCGTTCCGCCGAAGTCGTGACGGCGGTCGGGTACACCTTCCGCCGTTCTCCCGCCATCGCCGCGATCCGCGACCACGTCCGGCGCGCCGAGCTCGGTGCCCTCACCCTGTTCAGCGGCCGGTACTGGTGCGACTACGCGACCGACCCCCGAGGCCCGCTGAGCTGGCGGTTCAAGGGCGGGCCCGGCTCCGGCGCGCTCGGTGACGTCGGGGCGCACGTGATCGACACCGCCGAGTACGTCGCCGGGCCCATCGTCACCGTCTCCGGGGCGTCGCTGTCGACGCAGATCGGCAAACGGCCCGTGCCGCTCGGGGCGGTCGTCGGGCACAACGCCGCGCCGGTCTCCGACGAGCTCGGCGAGGTCGGGAACGAGGACACCGCGTCCTTCACCGCCCGCTTCGAGTCGGGCCTGGTCGGCACGTTCTCCGTGTCGCGCACCGCTTTCGGCCTGCCCAACGGGCTCGCCTTCGACGTCGTGGGGCTCGGCGGGCGGGCCGCGTTCGACCAGCACCGCCCGGCCGAGTACACCTTCGACGACGCCCAGCCCGACGCCCGCACCCGGGGCGCCCGCCAGGTCATCGCCGGTCCGCAGCTGCCCTACTTCGCGGGTGGCTATCCGATGGAAGCGCCGGGGGTCGGCGGCGGCAACGCCGAGATGTTCACCTTCCAGGCGCGGGCTTTCCTCGACCAGGTCGCGGGGGTCGCGGACCCGATTCCGGCCTGCGCGACCTTCACCGATGCCCTGCGCACCATGGAGATCATCCAGGCGGTCGTCGCGTCGTCGCGCGCCGGCGGTGCCGCGGTCGACGTCCCGCTCCCCGCCTGACCGTCACCCTCAACGACAGCCCTTATCGACGAGAAAGCAGCAGATCATGCCCCTCAAGCTCGGCGCGTACACCGCCTGCCTGCACGACAAGACCCTGACCGAGGCCCTCGACGTGCTGAAGGCCAACGGCCTGACCTCGGTGGAGGTCAACACTGGTGGGTTCATCCCCGCCCCGCACTGCCCGGTGGACCTGCTGCTGTCCTCGGCCACCGCCCGCGAGGAGTACCTCGCGACCTTCGCCGACCGCGGAATGGAACTGACGGGCCTCAACTGCAACGGCAACCCGCTCAACCCGCTCCCGGGAGTGGGGCCGAAACACGCCGACGACCTGCGGCGCACCATCCGGCTCGCGGGCCTGCTCGGGGTCAAGCACGTCGTGACCATGTCCGGCACTCCCGGTTCCGACCCGGACGCGAAGTACCCCTCGTGGGTGGTGAACCCGTGGGACGGCGTCTACCTGGACGTGCTGGACTACCAGTGGGGCGTGGCGGTCGAGTTCTGGACGGAGATCGACGCCCTCGCGCGCGAGAACGGCGTCCGGGTCGCCATCGAGATGCACCCGCACAACGTGGTCTTCTCGCCGGTCACCCTCAGGCGGCTCGTCGACGAAACCGGCGCCACGAACGTCGGAGCCGAGATGGACCCGTCACACCTGATGTGGCAGGGCATGGACATCGTCGCCTCGATCAAGTGGCTGGGCCCGCTGGTGTTCCACGCCGCGGCCAAGGACGCGATGCTCTGCCCCGGCGCGGACATCCGCGGCGTGCTGGACACGTCGTTCACCCGCGTGCCCGCCGACGCTCCCGGCAAGGTGCCCACGGGCTACGGGTTCTGGTGCGGCGCCTGGCCGGAGAACCCCGCCTGGAAGTTCGTCGCCGTCGGTGTCGGGCACGACGTCGCCTACTGGACCGAGTTCCTGCGCGCCCTCGCCGAGATCGACCCGGACATGGCCGTCAACATCGAGCACGAGGACGCCGCCTACTCCCAGACCGAGGGGCTCGCGCTGGCCGCCAAGAGCCTGCACAGTGCCGCCGGCGGTCTCTGAATCCCCTTGGTCCCGCCCCTTCACCGGAGGACAGCAGTGAAGCTAGCCCTGGATCCGCAGATGTTCTACGCCACGCACTCGGTGCTGGAGCTGCCCGACGTGGTCGCCCGCATGGGTTACTCCTGGATGGAGCTGTCGCCCAAGGCCGACTTCATCCCGTTCTTCGGGCATCCCCGCGTCGACGACGCCACGGTCGCGCGGCTGCGCAAGCGTGCCGCGGACGCCGGCGTCGGCATCGCCTCGGTGCTGCCGGTGCTGCGCTGGTCGGGGCCGGGAGAGGAGGAACGGCAAGCCGCCGTCCGCGCCTGGAAACGAGTCGCCCAGATCGCCGTGGATCTCGGCGTGGACACGGTGAACTCCGAGTTCAACGGCCGTCCCGAAGCGGCGGAGTTCGCCGAGAGCCAGTTCCTGCGCTCGATGGACGAGCTGATCCCGGTGTTCGAGCGCGAGGGCCTCAGGCTGGTGCTCGAGCCGCACCCGGACGACTTCATCGAGGACGGCCACGCCGCGGTGAACTTCGTCCGCGGCCTCAACCGGGACTGGATCTCGTTCCTCTACTGCACACCGCACACCTTCCACCAGGGCAACAACGCCACCGGCATCATCCAGTCTGCCGGAGAGAAGGTCACCTACGTGCACCTGGCCGACACCCTCGACCACACCGCGTCGAACGGCCTGCGCTACATCGTCAACCCGCCCGGCTCGACCGTCCGGGTCCACCAGCACGCCGAGATCGGCCGCGGCGAGGTCGACTTCGACGAGGTCTTCGCCGCGCTCGCCTCGGTCGGCTTCGACGGGGTGCTGTCCTCCTGCGTCTTCGGGTGGGAGGAGCAGGCCGCCGAGATCAGTGTCCGCCAACGGGAAAAGGCCACCGCGCTGATCGGCAAACACTTCGGCGCCGACGTCTTCGGCGGCGCCCGATGACCTGAAGAGACTCGACCCGGTGGGCAGGGCCGTCGCGTTGCGGCGCCCTGCCCACCGGACCTTGTCACCTGGCTCAGCTGGACGTGGGGAAGTTGAACGCCGCCGTGTGCGCGCCCGTGTGGGGCCAGCGGGTGGTGACGACCTTGGCGCGGGTGTAGAAACGGACGCCGGCGGGTCCGTGGATGGGGCTGTCGCCGATCAGGGAGTCTTTCCAGCCGCCGAAGGAGTAGTAGGACATCGGGACCGGGATGGGGACGTTGACGCCGATCATGCCGACGGTGACCTCCCGCTGGAACTTCCGCGCCGCCTCACCGCTGGCGGTGAAGATGGCGGTGCCGTTGCCGTAGGGGTTGGCGTTGATGACGGCGATCGCTTCCTCCACGCTCTCGGCACGCAGGATCACCAGCACCGGCCCGAAGATCTCCTCGCGGTAGGCGTCCATGTCGGGGGTGACGTGGTCCAGCAGGGACGGCCCGACGAAGAACCCCTCCTCATGGCCCTCGACCATCAGGCCACGGCCGTCGACGACCACCGTGGCGCCCTGTGCGGCGCCTCCGGCGACGGCGTTGACGACGCGTTCACGAGCGGCGTGGGTGACGACCGGGCCCATGTCGCTGGCCGGGTCGGAACCGGGCCCGACCGTGACCTCGTTGGCTTTGCGTTCGAGGATCTCGACCAGCTGGTCCCCGGCCGGTCCGACGGCGACGCCGACGGAGATGGCCATGCAGCGTTGCCCGGCGGAGCCGAACGCGGCGGCGGTCAGGTGGTTGGCGGCGTACTCGAGGTCGGCGTCCGGGAGGACGACGGCGTGGTTCTTGGCCCCGCCGAGGGCTTGGACGCGTTTGCCGGTCGCGGTGGCCCGCTCGTGCACATACCGGGCGATCGGGGTCGACCCGACAAACGACACCGCGGCGATGTCCGGGTGCTCGAGGATGGCGTCGACGGCGGTTTTGTCGCCGTTGAGGACGGTGAACACGCCGTCGGGCAGTCCGGCTTCGGCATAGAGTTCGGCGACCAGCATGGAGGCCGAGGGGTCGCGTTCGCTGGGTTTGAGGAGGAAGGTGTTGCCGGTGGCGATGGCCATCGGGTGCATCCACAGCGGGACCATGATGGGGAAGTTGAACGGGGTGATCCCGGCGACCACGCCGAGGGGCTGGCGGAAGTCGTGCACGTCGACGTCGCGGGAGACCTGGTCGGAGAAGCTGCCTTTGAGGGCGTCGGCGATGCCGCAGGCGTATTCGACGACTTCGCGGCCGCGGACGATTTCGCCGCGGGCGTCGTCGATGACTTTGCCGTGTTCGCTGGAGATGATGCGGGCCAGTTCGTCCTCGTGTTTGACCAGCAGCTCGCGGAAGGCGAACATGACCTTGGTTCGCTGGGACAGTGACGAGTTGCCCCAGGTTTCGAAGGCTTTGCTCGCGGCGGCGACGGCGGTGTCCACATCGGATGTTTCGGCGAGCAGGACCTGGGCTTGCTGTTGTCCGGTGGCTGGGTCGTAGACCGGTGTGGTGCGGGTCGAACCTGCCGGCGTGGCGGCACCGTTGATCCAGTGCTCGATGGTTTTCACGTTGCTCCTACAGGTAGTGGCGTTGAGCCTGCTTGGTCGCGGAGTAGGTCTCGCGGGCTTTCCGGGTGGATTCCAGTTCGGACACCTCGCTGACCGGGACGTCCCACCACGCGGATCCCGGCGGGTTGGGGCCGAACAGGTCGGTCTCGACGTGCACGACGGTGGTTGTCGTGTTCGCCTTGGCCTGCGCGATCGCGGCCGTGAACTCGTCCACAGTGGACGCTCGAAGCACGTCGGCGCCGAGGCTGGCGGCGTTGGCCGCCAGATCGACCGGCAGCACGTCACCCTCGATCAGGCCCGAGTCGTCGTCGCGGTAGCGGTAGGAGGTGCCGAACCGTTGCGAGCCGAGGGATTCCGACAGCGCGCCGATGGAAGCGAACCCGTGGTTCTGCACCAGCACGATGATCACCTTGAGGCCTTCGGCGACCATCGTCACGATTTCCTGGGCCATCATCAGGTACGAGCCGTCACCGACCAGGACGACGACCTCGCGGTCGGGCGCGGCCAGCTTGACGCCGACCCCGGCAGCCACCTCGTAGCCCATGCACGAGTAGGCGTACTCGACGTGGTAAGCGTGGGGATCCCGGGCTCGCCACAGCATCTGCAGGTCGCCGGGCATCGACCCGGCGGCATTGATGACGACGTCCCGGTCGTCCAGGGCCCGGTTCAGCGCGCCGAGGATCTCGGTCTGCGCGGGCAGCGGGCCGGGGCCGAGGGTGAAGCAGTCCTCGGCCCGGCGGTTCCAGTCGTCGGCCAGCATGCGGGTCCGCGTCCGGTAGGCCTCGTCCACCTGCCACCCGGCCAGCGCACCGTGCAGTGCCTCGATGCCCCGTTTCGCGTCCGCGAGAAGCATTTCCGCTGAATGCTTCGCGGCGTCGAGGCGTGCGACGTTGAGGTTGACGAACCGCACCTCGGGATGGCCGAAGACGGTGTGGGACGCGGTGGTGAAGTCGCTGTAGCGGGTGCCGATGCCGAGGACCACGTCCGCCTCGGCGGCCAGCGCGTTGGCGGCGCTGGTGCCGGTCGAGCCGAGGCCGCCCACCGCGCACGGGTGATC
>Ga0307515_10025777_pt1 | contig 10151 bp, 7 predicted proteins | sample 17_EM_MG_FD_194513 | JGI IMG/M metagenome (GOLD analysis project Ga0307515, IMG submission 194513) | Populus trichocarpa ectomycorrhiza microbial communities from riparian zone in the Pacific Northwest, United States - 17_EM | ecosystem: Host-associated > Plants > Roots > Unclassified | place...
TAGCCATGCACCCCCCTTGGATGTTTCTATAGCGTACTCTACTCGCATTAAAAAATAAAAAACATAACATTTTATTTATAACAAATTCTTGTTATATGCAGCCAAAACTAATGTTCATGCCCCACTTTAGCCTTGCCTCGCCACAAGCAAAAAACAATTGATGGATTTCATATGGCTGAGGGGCTAATATCATCTTTCTAGAAGTTTGTTTACACCATAATATAAATAACTAGGTATTTGACCCGTACTTCACTGCGAGTTAAATATTTTTTTCAATAAAAAAATTTACACATAGACTTTTTTAATATGTTTTTGTATTTAAAAAAATTCTAAATGAAAATTAAAAAATTTATACATACATGTAATCAAATAAATCGAGAACTATTTGTGTTAATAAGTGAAAAAAATTCATAAACGATGACTAAAAATAAAAACTGAAAAAAATTGAGAGATATGTGTAAATGAAGATATTTAATTTCACAAGACATGACATTTACATGGCTATGTTTGTTAAATTTATTAATAAAAATAATTTTTTATTCAATCAAACGATAATAAAAATAGACACACACATTGAATTGATTGAATATAATAAAAAAGAAAAAATAATATGCAAGACTGCGCATATTAGAAATATTATTCAAAAATAAATAATTTTTTTATTTTAAAAAATAAAGTTCATCTATACAAAATATTAAAAAAAATATAGATTAATTAGAAAAACCTCCTAAAAAATTTAAAAATAATTAAAAATAATTTTCATTTCAAATAGACTTTCTAAATAAGAGAGAATAAATATTAAAAATATTTTTTCTTAAAAAAAAATGTGAAATATGCCGTCCACACAGTATTCACACCCCCACATTTTAAATGAGTTTTTTTTTTTTACTCTTTAGAGTCGGGACGGCATTTGCTTCCTCGTTGACCTGCAACTCGGCGTTCAAAGGGAGGCAGGCCCTTGAAACGAAGGGCTCTGCAAGCTGTTAACAACATTAAATCTCAGCTGTGCATGTGAAAAATAGGAAAAGCAAGAGCGGCGGCATTGGGTGCGTCTTCTTTATCCCTTTGCTGTTTATCTTTTAGTCATATAGAAGCTTGAACATGAAACAAAGAATCAGTTCCTTTCACCTGATGACCTGTGTAACTTGTTCAATACTAGCAGTAGTAATGTCAATTTTTATTTATTTATTTATTATGAAATTCTCTTTTATATTTTTGCGTGGCTGTCAAACATATCCATAAAAATATTTTTAAAAAAAATTAAGGATTTTTTTACTTCAAATTAGTTTTTTTTAATGTTTTTAGATAATTTTGATGTTAAAAATAAATTTTAAAAAATAAAAAACAACCACTACAATAATATTATTTCTGGAAGTAGGAATTATGGGGCTGCCAAGCAAAATGCCATAAAAACCTGAATGAATGTTCCTTTGGAACTCCATCGTTTTGCAAACATGAAAGTGGTTCGTGCGCCTTTCCTGAAAGGACGATGCTTTTTAACCTTTTTCTTCTAGGAACGTGACAAGGATAACCTTTTCATATTTCAGGACAGAAAATATTCAAATTAAAGACATAAATCCTGGTTACATCCAGTGTTTTTTAACATTGGAAACAAGGACAGGTGTCCCTGACTATGAATTCGTTCCTACGTTCTATGTATGTGTAATAATTATATAATGTATATTTAATTTTATCAAATAATACTTTTTTAATAAATATTAGGTAATCATAGATTTGGTTTAAAAAATTGAGTGCTAATTAATCCATGCCACGTAAAAAATAAGGTGGCAGGTTAATCTTAGGTCAACTTTTTTTTTTTAAGATAAAAATACTAATATTGATTTTTAGGTCAAGTTGACAGTTTTTTTAAAAAAATTTTGCCTTGCCTGTAGCTGAAGACCAAACTCTTCTGCTTAGAATTTTTTTATATATATATATATATATCATAGAAATTAACTATTTGCCAAAAAAACTTTATCTTTAAATTTTTTTTAATTTTCATTATTTTCTTTTCTCCAAAGTAAAAAAGAAAAAAAGAAAGAAAAGAAATGAAAAAAGACAAAAAATCCCTTCTCTTCTCTTTCTTGCAGCTTTCTCTGCGTTTCGATTTCTTTGTCCAAGAATTTCTATGAGCTCGGGCTTTCCGTTCTAGAGTTTGTTCGACTCTCTCTCATGTATTGCAAAATTAACTTCAGCTCCTCAGTTTCATTACTTTGATTTTGATATTTTAAGGTCAAAATTGATCACTATTGTTCAAAACCCTAGTTTTGTTTCGATGCTTAAAATTGGGGAAAAGCATAAAGGTGGAAAATTTCGTTAATTTTATGAGGTTTCTTATGTGGGTTTTTAGTGATTAATAGATTTAACTTCTTTGATTAGTCGGGTTCAGTGTTGTTAGCTTGAAATCTGGTAATTTGGATCTAAAAAAATTGATGAAGTTGAGATTTGAATTTCTAATGTGTTCTATTTTCCTGCATTTTCAATGGGTTATCTGTTATTGGAGTTTCTAAGCTTAAATACTCGCTTTAGTTTGCTTAATTTGATTGATTATTAGTTTTGTTTTAGCGAAATTATTGTTCTATAACCGGAGGGGGTGGAATTTCTAGTCCATTTGGGTTTGCTTGTAAAATTCTGAACTTGGGAAATAGCCTAATGCTACCAATTTTAACGGAATGGTAGCTTATTTTAACATTGATTATGTGGGGAATCCAAGTTCTTATTTGTGGGTTCAATGAAAACAATTCCCATGTTCTGTTTATGGAAAACATAAGATTAAAAAAGATTGTGTGGTTGTCTTTCCCTACATTTTATATGCGAAAGAGTTTAATGCTGAGTTATTGTTCAATTTCACAAATAGGGTTACAGCATTCATTGAGGTCAAAGGGGGAGCAAAAAAAACTTCGAAGTGCATGAGTGTTTCTTCTTCTTTTTGAGGCCCTTAATATAGAGATGGAGCCACAAGTCTCCTTGGACTCTGAGCGACATCTTCATCGAAACAGTTCAATTCAGGTCGGAGATCCTGGTGTAACATCATCTACTCCAGATCGTGTTGAGCCACGGCAGCCAGGTATGTTATGTGCTTTTAATATTTTTTTTATAGTTTTTGTTAATTTAGGTGCTGCTGGAACATACCACGATTTGGGAGTGGTAGTTTTATCTGTAATTGTTAATATTATGCTTAACGCAGAGAAAAGACCAACACGGCAATGGGCTGCTTGGACACATCAAGAAGAGGAAAGTTTCTTCAATGCACTACGACAAGTTGGCAAGGCATGTTATTACTGGAATGTGCTTTGGATTAAAAAAATTTCAGTTCTGTTTTACTCCTTAAGTAACCATCTTGAGCTTTCATTGCAGAACTTTGAGAAAATTACTCGCCATGTTCAAAGTAAAAACAAGGATCAGGTAAGTTGCAACAAGATTTAGATCCAGCTGTTTCGTCTAGTTTTGTTGATGTATTCATCATATTCATTACCACCTATTTAATTTTATTTCCAGGTCAGGCATTATTACTATCGTCTTGTGAGGCGTATGAACAAATTGCTGGGCCCAGGATTGTGCCTAGATGCAAAAAACTCAAAAGATACAAACGCTGCAATGCTCCGATGGTAATATTTCTTATATACTGTTTGAATTGTTTTTCTTTTTTTTAATATGTATTATAAATTAGGGAAGTGATACATGAAAAAATAGTCAGAAAAAGGAAGCTTGTGATACTATCAACAAATAGATGTCATTATTTTTCTGGTTCTGCATTGGAGCTGATGTAAAGCATTCTGAATCTCTGATACATTAAGTGAATGGTTTTTCTACTGTCTTAATTTCCCATCTTTGTTCAGTGCATCTGGCTTAAAAATCTTTGGGGAATTTGATATAGTGTATAGACCATAATGCCATCATGGATCAAGGATTTGTATCATATCTTGGTAATGATGAGGATTCAGTGTTATGGTTTGTCAAAATTGATATTTTTCTCTTGGACTGCTTCAACTGACAGAGTCTTGGATTGTTTTGTTTTCCTGGTTCAAATTTCGATTTTTTTATACAGGTGGTCATTATTGGCAAAGTATAGTTGCAAAGCTTCAAAGCTCCATCTAAAACCGCGAAGGTTTAAGATATTTGTAGAAGCACTGGTTAGTGAATTTTGTCTATATTTGCAAAAGTTGCGCTTTCCTGTTCACGAACTTGATTGATCTACTGGATATGCTCAACTGATTGGTATATGTTTTCCTTGAAGGAAAACCAACTCTTGAAAGATCGAAGGAAGAATGTAAGGAAACGGTCTTCACAAGGGGAAAATGGCTCTCCAACAACTCCTAGCATTATCACAAATCAGAATAGAGCATCTGGGCATGATACTCGAACTGTTAAACTTGTTCTTGTTGATAGTCAAAACATACAAAAATTAGGTGGTGGAAAGGGATCATTGAAGCGCAATGTTAATTTGGGGGTTATCCGTAACAACAATAAAGGAGACTCAACTGCAATGAAACCTGCAAGGCAAAGGCGGAAACCAGGTGATTATTTGTTTGAGCTTATCCTCAGTTTTGAAGATGTTGTATTAGGATTTTACATCAATTCTATACTTTACTTTCCCCCATTTACCATACATACTTTTTATGTCATTCATGAATTTGCTTTAATGTTATTCTAGGCATGATCCTTGAGGTATCTGTACAAAAAGTGGACAACTTGTAATTCTCATTTTTTAACTTTAAATGGGATATGTGTTTGGGGTTTGTTCGGAACAATCAGTGCCCCATAAAAGGCAGTGACTTTCTGCAAAATTGCTGAAGAATAGGACTGCCCCTGAATCCTTGCTTTCAAAACCCTACTCAAGTGGGGTTATGACTGAGTGATGGCCATGCTATTGTAACCATTATTCCTAGCTAAAAGCTATGTTTCTCTGGTTTCTTGATTTTATTATTACCCTGATTTTTCAAATGATGGATGAATATTGTTTCACTTTGTTTGGTTTGAAATCATGAATTTTTGTGCTGGTCACATTGTTAATTGATTCTCATTGGGTCTAGCCTCATCAGCGGCATACAAAAAATGGGAAAAGGCTGCAATTGCTGGGGTTTCTTTGGTTGCTGATGCTGCCGAGCATTTGGAACGGACAGCCCCTGATAAAGAGTTTGAACATGACCAAGGTATGGCTGGTGGGGCTGATCCTCACCAATTCCTAATCCAAAAATTTGAAAGAACCACCATTTGAAGCGCCATAAGTGATTGTTCTTTCATTTCCAGGGCAAAATGGTCTTGATTCTGTTGAAAACGTTCTGCCCCATTTGCCTGCTTCTTTGCTTCATTATGTTGAAAGCAGTGCACACAATAATATGAAGCTTAAGCTCCAGTTGTTCCCAATTGATGATGGTACTCGTAGAGCCTTAGAAATGGTGAGCACAAAGAGAAACAACGTTGATGATTTTGATGTAGAAGTTTTAGTTATCGAGCAGTATTCCGAAAATGTGATTGTATTTTCATTTGGGTGCAGGATAAGCATAATCCACACCTGGAACTCACTCTTAGTACTCGGAAAAAGATATCATCAGTACTGGAACATCTAAATCGGAAATGGGGCAATTCTACTGTTGCATCTGGAGAGCTAATGCTTTTCCCTTACGTAGTTAATAGAGAAAACCTGGTGGGTTATCAGAGATGGACACAGGACTCACTTGTCAGTGCAGCCGATGTATACCTTTCAATTGGCAGCCCTCCAGTGTTTCGCTTGAGGTTTCTTCTATTTCTCGTTCAACTTAAATGCAAATCCTTTGTTAGATCGTACTTTAACTGACATCTGCATTTCAACAAAGGTATGGCTGGTTTTCCAACGCCAACTTTGCTTCTATGACATTGCGAGCACCTTCAACGTATAGTTGCCTTACAGATGGAGGAAATGAGAAAGGGAAGGCTATGGATTCTGTATCCACAACTGAGCCATCAACTGGTGATCAGTTTCTTGAGGATCCCAGTAGGGATTGCCCGACTTCCATGAACAGTAATCATGCTTCTACACCTCATTCTGCAGGAGTGAGCAATGAGACAAATGAGTTTATTGCCATAGGACCCATAAATAATCTTGTCAAGTCCTTTGATCCTGCAGCAAACACATCCTGGCATAGAACAGAGACTGATGATAGGACTAGCACACAACAATTGGAAGATGTGGTAATTGCAAATTCTCATGATTTTAATCCAATTGAATGCTGTCTCAGTTCATGCTACTTCATACCACTTTTTTATTCTGCTATATATACTTGCTGATGCAGCATTCATGTCTCATTCATAAATTGAGGTTTGGTCATTTAGTTTTTAATACAATCTGTCCGTTGTTGCGTATATCTATCACCTATTATTGACTTTTGAAATATTTCAGCCATGACGAATGTCCATACACTATTCCATTTGTGACGTGTACTTTGATTTGTATATATGTAGGATGGCTTGCGATTGAGCAATGTAAATGTGCTGTCTGCTGGGGAGTGGGCTGATAGCCTTACTGATGTTAGCATTGGAGATCTACTATCAGAGTTGCCTCATGAAGCAGATTTTAACTGCGTTGAACCTCCTATTGTTCAAAGCAATCAATGCCTTCAGCAGATCCCATTCAGCTGTGATTCATTTGATGCGGCAATTGCTGCACATATCTCAAGGCATCAAAGCAAAGTGGGATTTGTTTCCTCAGTGACATCCCATACATCTTCAATCTGGGATGGTGAAGAAACATGTGATGCCTTTGCTTTTCAAAGGAATCATTCTCTCCGCAAGGAAGTTACTACATCTGCTGTTGCTTCTCCACAGGTTGGCAAACAGATGGACAGGACAAGCTCAATCGCATCCGGTGCCTTTCTTGAGGTATCCTTAACACTTGTATCATGTTCAAGTGATTCCATTGTCTGGTGGAAGCAAGGGTTGATTAAATATATTATACTTCTATTGCAGGAGCTACCTGATTTTGTGGGTCCTATGGATTATCCTACTGGTGAAGACCGTATGTGTCTGTCTGATTTGCAAGTCGTGAACAACCAAGCAAAGAATTTCAATGGGCTAACAGATATCTATTGGGTATGTTTTTTGTTCTTCATTCTTTCTTTTCCCTGTTGTTTTATGCTCTATATCCCCTTTAAGTTGACCGGGTTAGCATTCTGGCGCCAGAAGAAGATGTGTTGTTTCATAAAGAAATTTGTTAGCCCCTGGGAAAATGTAGTTAGATTTTTATAGCTGACATGATTCATGCTATCCACTCTGCAGCCTGACTCGTTAGGGCTATTAGATCTGGATATACCATCCTCCAAATACCATGCTGAAGATTTGATTTTAAGTGATAGCCTTGGTGGTTTGAACCATCTGATAGCCAGCAGCTTGGATGCATTTCAAAATTGCTCCTTTTTTGGGCTGAACAAGAAAGATTCGACTTCAACAGTTGAAGCTCGAGAAACAACTTCATTTTCAGATTTTAAAATCGGCAGCGGGATTTGAATTTCACCATAGAGGATGTCAAGAGATGCTGCCCTTAGAAAACAGGAACTTTGCTAGATTATAACAATTAATTGTTTATGCTCGGCTGACATTGGGAGGAGTGTGTGCTGAGGACCGGTGCAAGCTAAGAAAATTCTGGTTATTCGCCGATCAGCCATTCTCCTGCATCTGTACAAAAATAGGCATGGAATACTTGATCCTTTTCTCTTTCTTGACTTGTTTTCTTACTATTCCTGTAAAGCGTTTTCCATAACTGTTGTAAGTGAACAACCTCGGTACATCAAATAACCTCTTTTTATCTCATCACTTCACATTGCTCATGTATTCTTTTCTCTTTCGGTTTTCTTGGATGTATATTGTTAAGGTCTGATGTAATTCTTTCTTCGGATTGCCGTATGGTGATTTTTTTTTTCAATAAAAAAATGAATATACTTTCCAACGTGAGTTTTTTTATGTAAAAAATTTTCAATTACAAATTAAAATGTTTATCTATACATCTAATTAAATAAATCAATATTTAATTAAGAAATAATTAAAATTAAGATATTTGATTATACAACATGGATCATGTTAATAACCTTGTTTTTTAAAATAATTTTTTTGTTCAATCAAAATTTTATGTGCCAATAAAAAAAAGTTGAATGATGAACTATTCTGCCAATTATCAAACTACTTGAATGATGAAACTGAAAAAAAATAATGAAAAAAAAAATATGAATCAATCTGGGTTAACTCGTTAATCACGCGATCATGGGTACATGATTATAATAGACCCATAGAGAGGAAAGTGAAGGAAAAAAAAAACACGAAGATCAATTCCAAAAGAAAAATTATGTTGAAGGATGAAATTTTTAAAAAAATATCAATTTTAAAAAAGAACAAAACAAGACCAAAATCAACCTGCGCTAACCTTTGAAACTCGTTACCGTGGTCATGAGACCGGGACTGATTGCATAGAAGACGAACCCAAAAAAATGAAACAATATTTCCAATAAAAAATGTTTAGCAATGAAACTAAAAAAAATTAATTTTTAAATGAACAATGAAAAAAAATTTAAAGCTAACCCGGGATCGAGATAACCCAATATAAAAAAAATGAAGAAAAAAACACGACCAATTAAAAAACCAAATTCGACATAAAAATAAATTAAAATCAAATGCTTAGAGATGAAATTGAAAACAAAATTTTATTGATAAAAGGGTAAAAAAAATCAAAAGAATGTGGATCAAATTTAACATGAAAATCAAATTAAACTAAATGACAGAGATGAAATTGAAAAAAAAAACAATCAAAATAAGATATAAAAACAAAACATATAGTAATCAAAAGAATGAGAACTAAATTGAATATAAAAAATAAATGATAAATGATAAGGTATACTCATACTTTGGTAAGGAGAAGAAAGAGATAAAAAAGAAAAAAAATAAAAAAAAGTCTATTAGGGCCTAACCAGAGCTCCTACATACAAGCACTGCGTCACCACGCTTCCAAAGCCATCTTTAAAAGTGAAGTCCACTCGCTGGTGAGTGTCACTCATGCTCTATCAACATTTTTTTATATTAAAATTTTATATTTATTAAAAGATCAAGGTGTCCTTTAGCTCTCCTGAGAATAACAAAACAAATCTAAGATCAAAAGATAAAAAAACTCCTACTATGAAGCTTTATTATATTTTTTTTTATCTCGAGGATAGTTAAATAATTTTACTATATATAAAAAATTAAAAATTCAATAAAGCCCCCCGCCACCCTATTATTACAAAAACATTTGTTATGAAGTACCAAAATGCCCTTGACTATTAGTGAATAAGACTCAACTTTTTAGGGGTAATTGTATATGAAATTAAAAAGATGAAATGCCCTTCGACACCGGCTTTAAAAATCTTAGTTTCAATGGTAATAAAGTCATTTTACTGTGCATAATATATATAAAAAGACCGATATATCCCTTATAAATGCAATGATAACAAGTAGATCTTGTAAAATAATAAAAATACCCACGGGTCATTTTGCTAGCGATCGAGGTTATGAGACTGTGATAACCTTATAAAAAACAAATAAAAATAATTATGAAAATCAATTCCCAATCAACCTGGTGTTGAAAAAAAATTACAAAAAAAATAACTTAAATGAATACGGTTAGTCTGCAAAACTCGTGATTTGAAAAAAATCCACCATTATTAAACCTTTTTTGTCAAATGAAACCCATTAACATTAAGAACGATAAGTTCATCATAAAAATAAGTTAAACTAAACATTCTCTCTCCTCAATGTTTTTAGGCGACTCTCTTTCTTTTCTCTAATTTAGTAATTGAAATGTTTAAAAAATAAATTTTAGAATTAAAATTACAAAAACTATAAAGACCTTCAAGAAAGAAAAAGGAAAGTACAAGGATGAAAAAAACCTTTTCTCTGAATTTTTGGTTTGCTGATGAGTTTTTGTTTTGTTTTACACTTTGGTCATTTATTGTTGATTTTTTTCTTTAATTAATAAATTTTGACAAATTGATCATGAAAGTAGGCATAGAAAACTGAAATTAAAAAAAAAAAGAGATTTCATGATGAAAATAAAAAATAATTGGCTATTGTGGGTTGTTATAAAATCAATTTTAATATATTTTATAATGTAATTATAATTATAATTGTAATTTCAACTTTCGGCTGAGTAC